>Ga0129310_1000022_pt1 | contig 245103 bp, 248 predicted proteins | sample Go1ome_2_FD_94433 | JGI IMG/M metagenome (GOLD analysis project Ga0129310, IMG submission 94433) | Western lowland gorrila individual fecal microbial communities from Wisconsin, USA - Go1022A metagenome | ecosystem: Host-associated > Mammals > Digestive system > Large intestine > Fecal...
GGCTTCATCCCGCTGAATGAACTGATGAAAGAGGAAACGGCGTGACCGAAGTCACGCCGCACCCCTTGAAAACTCAAGGTTTTCACCTTTTTTGATTTTACTGTTTTACGACCACCCGGCAAAAGCCCGGGGCTGCTTTTTGTTTTGCAGAGATACGATCAAAGGGTAAAGTGGATTTCCCGGCCGGTGGGTTCGTAGGCACGGACCTTTACATGGGTCATTTTCAGCATCCGGCGGGAGGCTTCGCAGGCAGGCGTATCATGGTATTTATCTGCCAGATACACGATCTCGCTGATACCGCTCTGGATGACCGCCTTGGTGCATTCGTTGCAGGGGAAAAGGGTCACATACAAACGGGCACCCTTCAGGTTGCCGTGGGCATTGTTCAGGATGGCGTTCAGCTCGGCATGGCACACATACATATACTTGGTGTCCAGCGGGTTTTCGCCTTCCCGCTCCCAGGGCATATCATCGTCGGCACAGCCGATGGGCATGCCATTGTAGCCCAGGGAGAGAATTTTGTTTTCCGGGCTGACAATGCAGGCCCCCACCTGGCTGTTGTTGTCCTTGCTGCGCATGGCGGAAAGCATGGCAATCCCCATGAAATATTCGTCCCAGCTGATATAGTCCTGGCGCTTCATACGTTTGTTTTTCCTCCTTGGTCTTTGTTCAGCTTGTCCAGATAGGCGGCGGCAGTGAGGGCAGCCGTCAGTCCTTCGCCCACGGCCTTGGCCACCTGATAGGGCGCGCCCGTGCAGTCGCCGGCAGCAAACAAGCCGGGGATATTGGTGGCCATCTCCCGATTTACCTGAATATGTCCGTTCTGGGTTTCCAGGCCGGGGACCAGTTGGGCGGGGGAGACACCTTCCCGCAGAATGAAAACTCCGTCACAGGCCAGTGTCTCATTCCCAACCTGAACGCCTGTTACCTTCATGTCGCCCTCTACTGCGCTCAAACGGCCCTTAAGAAACGCAAAGCCGTGCTTCCCGGCAGGTTCCGAGGCAGCCACATAAGTGACCTGGCAGCCCAGAGAGGCGAGAAAATCTGCTTCTTCCACAGCGCTCTCGCTAAGCCCCCAGACCACTACCTTCTTGCCCTTGTACAGCATGCCGTCACAGGTGGCGCAGTAGGAAACACCCTGCCCCAAAAATTGGACCTCACCGGGCAGTTCGGCGCCTCTGTATACGCCGCCGCAAAGGATCACCGTCCGGGCCTGAAGAATCTGGGAGTTTGCGTTCAGCATGAAGAAATCCCCCATGGGCAGGATATTGACCACCCTGCCGGGCTGAATATTCAGGCCGGCCTGGCGCACATGGAATTCAAATACTTCCATCATCTTTTGGCCGGAGATTTCCGGCAGGCCCAGGTAATTGTCTACCCGTTCCGCTTTGGCCAGAAGGGTGGAGGTGTTGCCCAGGATACAGGGCGTTTTGCCGCGTTGGCGCAGGTTTAGGGCTGCGCTCAGGCCGGCAGGGCCAGCGCCGATAACGGCGCAGTCAAACATATCGCTCAAAATTTTTTTACTCCTTTGCCGTAAAAGCTATTTTCTTTCGTATATAAAAAGGGTATAACAAAAACAGGCTTTACTGTGATGCCCTTATTTTACCATAAGTTCTTTCTTTTTTTTAGCCCCCGAAGCAGAAAGAATGAAAAAAGCACAGGGAAAAGGTAGGATAGTGGCCGACTTTCCTTGAAAATATAAGCAAGGGGCATTATAATGAAAATAAGTTCTGGAGGAGCGGTTCCCCTTCCGGCCAAAACAGGTTCTTTGGCCGAAGGGAAGTTTGCCCTCAGGGATAAGGAGAGAGTGCGTGCGGGAACGTATTAAGAAACATCCGTTTTTATTCTGGGCGGTCTATATGGTGTTTTATTTTACAGTGTTTTCGGCACTGCAAACATATATACGGCCGAGAGTGATTATCGAGTGTGCGCTGGATCAGTACATTCCGTTTTTTAAATGGGCCATTATTCCCTATGTGCTGTGGTTTGTGTGGGTGCCTCTGATCATCATAATCTTTTTCTTCCGCTCCCGGGAAGATTTCTGGCGGCTGAGTTTTGTGCTTTTTACAGGCCTTACCTTCTGTCTGCTGGTGTACTTGGTGCTGCCCAACGGGCTGGCGCTTCGCCAGGTGGTGTATGGGGATGACCTGCTGAGCCAGATCGTAAGGAATCTGTACAGGATCGATCCGCCGGCCAATGTGTGCCCTTCCATCCATGTGTTCAACTCGCTGGCGGTATATGCTTCGGTGCATCACAGCGATCTGTTCCGGGATAAACCCTGGATCCGGCGGGCCAATTTGGTGCTGGCGGTAATGATCTGCCTTTCCACCGTCCTGCTCAAGCAGCACTCCTGTGTGGATGTATTCTGCGGGGCGCTTCTGTGCCTGGTGCTGGACCATATCTCCACCACCTATCTGGACAAGGATACCCCTTTTATGTTCGTCCGGGGGGATAAATCCTTGCATGGCAAACGCAGACGGAAGGCTTTTGCCAAAAGATCCTGAATATGCAAGAAAAAGTGCCTGCTTCTGTTCGGAAGCAGGCGCTTTTTTGCCGGAAAAAATGCTTTTTCACATAACTGCCCGTTTTGCTGCATAATCCTGTATCAAAGTTTCGGTATGGGGAGGATGCAGGAATGAAGGGCAACCCAGAGGAACGGGCAATCAGCCTGGGCGAATACATAGCGGAAAAACAAGCCACCGTGCGCAGTGCGGCAAAAGCCTTCGGCGTGAGCAAGAGCACAGTGCATAAGGATATCCGAACAAGGCTGCAGAAGCAGAATGCAGGGCTGTATCAGGAGGTACAGAAAATCCTGGAAAAAAACAAGGCGGAACGCCATTTGAGAGGTGGGGAAGCTACCCGGCAAAAATACAAGCGGCGGAAAGGATGAAGCCGGGCAAAAGCGGGCGGATGCAGATTCGCCCGTTTTTGCGCTGCCGGAGGAGAGCGGGATCTCCGAGAAAAAGATTGACAAATCTTTAAAATTGCGCTATAGTATACAAGTACCTTTGCGGGAGAAAATTGCATAAGGGCCTGTAGCTCAGTTGGGAGAGCGCTGCGTTCGCATCGCAGAGGTCAAGGGTTCGAATCCCTCCAGGTCCACCACCAGAAATCACTGCCAGACCGGCGGTGATTTTTTGTTTATCTTGAAAAATATCACAAAGAAATTTTGGCGTTGACCGTTTAACGAGGCGCCAGCAAAAGGATAAATATAAAATCACAGCCGCTGCAGGGGTGCCGCAGCGGCTGTGTTGGGTTTTGGGGATGATCCCAGGGGATTATTTTTCTGGTTCTGCAGGGAGATTCTGCAGGGACACCTGCTTTCGGTAAAGATGATAAGAGAGGATCGCCGTAATCCATTCCGTAAGCCAAAATGCATGCCAGACGCCGACTGCGCCCCAAAGCCGACTTAGGATAAAAGCAGCAGGGAGAATAAACACCGCATAGCGGAACAAGGAGATGACCAGGGAAGGGGTGCCATGCCCAGCCCCTCCAGGGCACCGCTGGAAATAACGGAAACAGAAGAAACAATAAATCCGATGCTGATGATCCGCAGGGCGGTGCTGACGGCCTGGATGGTATTCGCATTGGTAGAAAACAGCCCGATCAGCCGGCCGGGAATCAACCAGCACAGGAGCGTTCCCAAGGTCATGATGCAGGCGGAAAGCACAAGGGCTGTGCGGTAAATTTTATGCACTCGCCCATACTCTTTTGCGCCAAAATTGTACCCTACAATCGGGCGCATCCCTTGCACGATTCCGTTGGCGGGCAGATATAAAAAGGTCTGGAGTTTGTAGTAGACGCCCAGCACCAAAATGTATACCTGCGAATATGCGGACAATATGATGTTCAGGCAGGAAATCAGCAAGGACGGAAGCGCAAGATTCAGGGAGGCAGGGATTCCAATGGAATACATCTTTTTGGTCAGGCGCAAATCAAAGGTTTCCCTGGTAAAACAGAGACGCACCGGGAAATGCCCTGTAAAGTAGCAGATTCCATAAATCGCCAGGCTGAGCGTCTGGCCGATGCCTGTTGCCAAAGCGGCGCCCTCAATCCCTATTTCCGGGAAGGGGCCCCAGCCAAAGATCAAAACAGGGTCCAGAACAATATTGGCCACGCAGCCGGACAGCATGCAGAGCATGGGCAGCAGCATTTTCCCGACCGATTGAAACATCTTTTCCATTGACATGGAAGCGGCGATAAATATCGCAAAAGCGAAAGCAATTCGGGAATACCGCACCCCCATATCAATCACCTGTTTGTCTGCGGTGAAGAGCTGAAGGGAAAACGGGATGGCGGCAATATAAATAATGGTCAGCAGCAGCCCGTGAATGGCATTGTACAGGATACTTTGGGTTGCTGCCGCGTTTGCCTTGGCGTGATCCTGCGCGCCAAGGTGGTAGGAAATGACGGCGTTGGCCCCAATGGAAAAGCCGATGGTAATGGCATTGATCAGATTTTGTACGGGAAAAACCAGCGAAAGCGCGGTCATGGCGTCCTCGCTGATCTTGGCAACATAGTAGCTGTCCACAATATTATAGAGAGACGCGACCATCATGGATATGACCATTGGCAGGGACATGGACAGTACCAACGGCAATATGGGTTTTGTTTTCATAAATGTCTGCTGCATTTTCCGGACACTCTCCCTTTTGACAGATAAAAAGAAAAAAGCTATAAGCCCTTGTTTATCTCATTACAAGGAAACTTATAGCTTTCGCGTTTTTCATGCTATCATGTTTGCAGGCGTATGTCAACAGGCGGATAAGATGGCTTCTTTGCCCGCCAAAAGGTTTTGCCTGTTGTTTTCAAAAGTCCGGCCCTGGTCGGGCTTTTTTAGTCTGGCATCGTTTTTGCAAAGGCCTAAAAAAGAGAAGGGGAACACAAAGGGACTGGGCATAGCGCCAGAATTGTATGGGGATAAAGTGCGACTTTTCCTTGACTTGGGCAGGAAAGTTTCTATAATAAAATTGGAATAATTCTAAATTCTAGTGATGAATTCTTGAGCAAATACACAAAGAAAATTCTGGAGATTGTGCAGGCTTCCCGGGACCATATGACGGCGGAGCAGATTTTTGGAACACTGTGGCAGACCTACCCCTCTGTGGTGCGGGCTACGGTGTACAACAACCTGAACCGGCTGTGTGAGGAAGGGAAGATCCGAAAAATATCCCTGGAAGGAATGCCCGAACGATATGACAGAATCCAGCGGCATGACCATCTGGTGTGCAGAAAATGTGGCCGGCTGTCTGATCTGGATCTGGGAGATATGACCCGTCAGCTGGAAAGAAAGGCGGGGATATCCATTCTTTCCTATGATTTGAAATTGTTGTATCTGTGCGAGGAGTGCAGGAATAAATCGGAACAGAAAGGATAGTGAGGAAACTGAAACATTTACCTTTGTCCGTCCGCGTCCCCATTGAAGAAGACAATCCCAGCATCATGCGCTGGGAAGAAAAGTGCATACGCTGCGGCATGTGCAAGGATGTCTGTACCAATCTGATGGGGGTTCATGGCACCTATACCCTGGAAGAAACGGGTGGGAAGGCCATCTGCATCTACTGTGGGCAGTGCGCCAATGTCTGCCCGGTAGACAGCATCACCGAAAGAGACGAAAGCCCGGCGGTGCGTCAGGCGGTGGCCGACCCGGATAAAATTGTGGTGGTCAGCACTTCGCCTGCGGTTCGGGCCTCTCTGGGCGAAGAGTTTGGCATGGAGCCCGGTGCCTTTGTGGAAGGAAAGATGGTGGCACTGCTGCGGGCGCTGGGCGCCGACTATGTGCTGGACACCAACTTTGCCGCGGATCTCACCATTGTGGAAGAAGCCAGCGAACTGGTTCGCCGCATCAAGGAAGGCGGCCGGCCTCTGCCGCAGTTTACCAGCTGCTGTCCTGGCTGGGTACGTTTTGCCGAGATCTACGCGCCGGAACTGCTGCCCCATCTTTCCACAGCTAAGAGCCCCATCGGGATGCAGGGGCCCACGGTAAAAACCTATTTTGCCAAAAAAATGGGCCTGGATCCCCGCAAGATCGTTCATGTAGCGCTAACTCCCTGCACGGCCAAGAAGTTTGAGATACGGCGGGAGGAGATGCACGCAGCTGCGGATTATCACGGCATAGAAGGAATGCGGGATACCGACCAGGTCATAACTACCCGGGAACTGGCCCGCTGGGCCAAAGCGGCAGGAATCGAATGGGAAACCCTGCCGGATTCCGCCTATGATTCCCTCATGGGCAAGGCTTCGGGCGCGGGTGTCATCTTTGGCAATACCGGCGGAGTGATGGAGGCAGCGCTGCGCACGGCCTATGAGTACATCACGGGCCAGAAAGCACCGGATGCCCTGCTCAGCCTTCAGCCGGTTCGGGGATATGAGGGCGTGCGGGAAGCCCAGGTGGAGATCGCCGGCCAGACCATTCGGGTGGCGGTGGTATACGGCACGGCCAACGCCCGCACCTTCCTGAATCACATGAAAGAAAGCGGCAAACAATATCATTTTGTGGAAGTGATGGCCTGCCCCGGCGGATGCATCGGAGGCGGCGGTCAGCCCAAGGACCTGATGAAGGATGCGGATGAGACCCGCAAGAGCCGGATAGCGGCACTGTACCGGCGGGATGAATCCATGACCCTGCGCACCAGCCATGAAAACCCGGAAATCCGTCAGGTCTATGAGGAATTTTACGGCAAGCCCCTCAGTGAAATGGCGGAGAAAATGCTGCATACCGCCTACCGGGATCAGAGTGGAATGATCCAGAAGAAAGGAGAAACGAAAACTATGACCAAGTGGAAATGCAAGGTTTGCGGATATATCTATGAGGGCGAGAGCCTGCCGGAGGGATTCGTCTGCCCGCTGTGCAAGCAGCCCGCTTCGGCTTTTGAGAAAATTGAGGAGCCTGCGGCCAAATCCGAGGGCAAATATGCAGGGACCCAAACCGAGAAAAACCTGGAAGCGGCCTTTGCCGGGGAGTCTCAGGCCCGGAACAAGTACACCTACTTCTCGGCGGTAGCCCGCAAAGAAGGGTATGAGCAGATTGCGGAGCTTTTCCTGAAAACGGCGGAAAACGAGAAAGCCCATGCGCAGCTGTGGTTTGAGGAACTCAACGGGCTGGGCGATACGGCGGAAAATCTTCTGCATGCCGCCGAAGGGGAGAACTACGAGTGGACGGATATGTATGACGGATTTGCCAAAACTGCCGAGGAAGAAGGATTCCCGGAGCTGGCCGCCAAATTCCGCCTGGTAGCCGCCATTGAAAAGCGCCACGAAGAGCGCTATCGTGCTCTGCTGCGCAATGTGGAAACCGCCAAGGTGTTTGAAAAGAGCGAGGTCAAGGTGTGGGAATGCCGCAACTGTGGCCACATCGTGGTGGGAACGGCGGCCCCGGAAGTCTGCCCGGTCTGCCTGTATTCCAAGAGCTTCTTTGAGATCAGCAGCGAGAATTACTGATAGGGCATGGTCGGTTGTGGAATGACCTGACTGCCTGAAAAAAGAATCCTTATACAAAAACGCCCGGCCTTTGAGGTCGGGCGTTTTTCTTTTTGAAGGCGGGAAACATAAGGCGGAAAGGGGAGAAACGCGGTCAGGGAATCACAAAGCGATAGCCCAGCCCACGTACGGTTTGGATATATACCGGATGGGAAGGATCATCTTCGATTTTTGCCCGGATCCGGTTGATGTACACCATGATGGCATTTTCGTCAATAATGGAAGAACCCCACACCAGGTCATAGATCATGTCCTTGGAGAAGATGTGGTTGACATTGTCCATGAATAATTTGACGATGGCGTTTTCTTTGGAAGAGAGAGGAATCTCCTGGCCGTTTTTATAAAACCGAAGGGTACTGGTGTTGTACTGGAAAGGCCCTGCACAGAGCAGGTTATCGGCACCCGGAAGATTGCCCCGGCTTCGGCGGATCAGCGCCTTGGCTTTTGCGGCCAAGGTGACCGGGTTGAAGGGTTTGGTGATATAATCGTCCGCCCCGATATCCAGGCCATAGAGGGTGTCATAGTCCTCTTTTCTTCCGCTGACCAGAATAATGGGAATTTTGAAGCCCCGATTCCGAAGCTGCTGGACCACCTGGAATCCGTCCAGGCCGGCCAGATTGATATCCAACAGGAGAAGATCATAATTCTTTTCTCCTACCATTTTCAGGCATTCTTCTCCGGTGGAAGCCGTATCCGCCAAAAGCCCATTGCCCTGGATCACTTTGTATAGCATGGAGAGAACTGCCTGGTCGTCATCCACAATCAGTACCGAATCCGCCATAACCGTTCCCCCTTTACATTGTGCGCTTGTTTCGATAACAGACCATAGTATAAGAGAAAATTCACAGATTTGGCAAGGGGGGATTTTCCCTGAATAGGAAAAAAGAAAGAAAGCGGCTGTTTTGGTGCGCCGTGGCCCTGATACCGATGCTGATGCTGGCAGGCATTTTTATGACCTTTCAGGTGTTTGGCAGATATGAGAAGATTATCATCCAAAACGAGGATCGGCAGCTTTTGGGTCTGGCCGCTTCGGTGGACCGGAGCATTGACAGTTACCTGTATGAATTTTCCAGAGATCTGGATCATGTGGTAAGTCAGGATGGCTTGACTCAGACAGAAGAGGGCGACTCCCTCATCCGTTATCAGGACGAAAATCTCTTGATGGGCAACCCGCTTACCTGGGATGTGGTTTGCGTAAAGGAGGATACAGTCCTTTACTCGGCCCAGGGCCAAACAGGGTATCGATTCCTGGAAAAATCGCGCTGGATGAAAACACCTGGGCCTTGCCCTGCCTGGATGAGCAGGAGGAATGCTATCTGGCGATCCTGAAGGGCGGGGAAGATGGCTCCGATTTCGGTGTGCTGATCCGTCTGGAAGAGCTGTATCAGGCGGTTGCCGGCAACCTGATTGCGGGCACGCAGGACCAGATCTTTTTGATGGATACCCGGGGGCAGGTGTTTATCCGTCAGGAGGGAGAAGAGATCCGGGCGGAAATCCTCCCGGAACAAGAGACTGGCTCCCGGCGGGCAGAGGATATGCTGATAGCGGAGGCCCACCGGATCTCCCGGGAGATTCGCGACGCAGTGGAAGCCCGGGTGCCGGAAGTGAAACACTGTCTGGTTCATGTGAACCCGGCCAAGAGCTGCGGCTGAAGATAAAAAAGCAGAGCCGCTTTGGCGAGCGGCTCTGCTTTTTATAAAGTTGAGAAAAAGGTTTATTCCATGTAGGGCTCGATGTGGATCACCACGTCATAGGTGTGCTCCACAGAAGCGAAGAGGGCGCGCTTTACAGCGGCAGCCACGTCGTGGCCCTGGGTGATGGTGAGGGTGGGATCCACCATCACGATCATATCGATCATGATGTAGGGGCCCTGCTGCTTGGCACGGATGTTCTGGACAGCCTTGACGCCTTCCACAGCGGAGCTGGTCTCCTCGATCTTCTTCAGAACTTCCGCATCGCAGGAGGCGGACATGATCTGGTTCAGGCCGTCTTTGGCAATATCCAGAGCCATGTGCATGATGAAGAAGGAAACCACAATGCCGCCCACGGGGTCCAGCACGGGGAAGCCCAGCAGAGCGCCGCCGATGCCGATCACGGTGCCGATGGAGGAGTACACGTCAGAGCGATGGTCCCAGGCATTGGCAATCAGGGAGGGGCTGTTGATGCGCTTGCCCACCTTGTAGGTGGCACGGAACATCCATTCCTTGGTGGCGATGGAAACAACAGCGGCGATGAAGGCGATCACGCCGGGAGCCTCGATGGCCTCACCGTGAACAAAGTGGCCGTAAATGGTCTGGCAGCCGGTGGAGAGGATGCCCAGGCCGGCGATGAACAGAACCACGGCGCAGATCATGGTGGAAACGATCTCGGCGCCGCCGTGGCCGTAGGGATGACGCTCGTCACGGGGCTTTTCGGCAATCTTCATGCTGGCGAACACCACGCCGGAAGCGATGATGTCGGAAGCAGAGTGGGTAGCGTCGGCCACCATGGCGGTGCTGTGGCCCAGAATGCCGGCCACATACTTGAAAACGGTCAGGAAAAGGTTGCCGGCCACACCAATGATGGCCCAGCGCTGGCCGGTCTTAAAGTTGTCGGCCAGGATCTTCTGCTGCTCCTGCTGATCGGGGGTGAGCACGGGGGTGCTGTTTTGCGTTTCTTGCACGAATAAAACCTCCAGTAAAAATAAAATAGAACAAAGAGACAAGAGACTTCTCAAAGGCAAGCGGCTCTATGGCGGATGCGCCATGGGGCCGCTTGTCGTTTGCTTCAGAAACAGCGGAACCCCTGTGGCGGGAAATACTTGCCAAAATTTTCTCAAATATGCGATTTTAAAGAACCAAGTTGCAACCAAGAAACTTTAAAATGCCATTTCGAGAAAGTGAGATGCTGCCGGAATGTGTCTCTACTGTCATAGTATAAACATATATTAAGAAAAATGCAATCGTTAAAACGATAAAAGTTTGAAAAATGTCCCTTTCGGGCCTTTGTCTGAGCAAAAAGTGAAAATATTGCGCTTTTATGAAGGCAAGTTAGTTTGGGCTATCTCAAAAATGAGAAAGTTAGTTAAAACAAACGTTTTAAAATCTGAGGCGGATAGAGATAACTAACCAGCCGGGCGGACTCGTTTTTGAGAATAGCCCCTAAAATATTGAGAAAGAAAGCCCCTCAAAAGCCCGAGAAAGTGGGGGCTGGCTGTGTTTTGGCCGCAAGGTCAGAGGCAAAACGGCAAAAGCGCAGGAAAAGGCGGGAGCGGAAGGAACTTCCCTTGTGAAATCCGGGATTTTGACATATAATCTATATACATATGTTCAGGGCCGGCCCCCGGGCCGTGCCTGCCCTTCAACCAGGGGAAAAGGAGTTTGTTTTGCAGAGCGAGATGAATCAGGTTTTTAAACTGCACGCGCCCTATCAGCCCACCGGCGACCAGCCCCAGGCTATCGCCAAGCTGACCGAAGGGGTGCTGCGGGGAGATAAATTCCAGACCCTTCTGGGCGTGACCGGAAGCGGCAAGACCTTCACCATGGCCAATATCATTGCCAACCTGAACCGGCCCACCCTGGTGCTGGCCCATAACAAAACATTGGCAGCCCAGCTGTGCACCGAATTCCGGGAATTCTTCCCGGAAAACGCGGTGGAGTATTTTGTATCTTACTATGATTATTATCAGCCCGAGGCCTATATCCCTTCCACAGATACCTATATAGAAAAGGACAGCGCCATCAACGATGAGATCGACCGGCTGCGCCATTCGGCCACGGCGGCCCTTTCCGAGCGGCGGGATGTGATCATCGTGGCCAGTGTTTCCTGCATTTACAGCCTGGGTGACCCCATCGATTACCGCAGCATGGTGATCAGCCTGCGCCCGGGCATGGAGATGAGCCGGGAGCAGCTCTGCCGCCGATTGGTGGACCTGCAGTACGAGCGGAACGATGTGAACTTTGTCCGCAACAAATTCCGGGTACACGGGGATATTGTGGATATCAACCTGGCCTATATGAGCGATACTGCCATCCGGGTGGAGTTTTTCGGCGATGAGGTGGATCGGATCAGCGAGATGAATCCCCTCACCGGCGAGAGGAAAAACGTGGTGCGCCATGTGGCCATCTTCCCGGCCAGCCACTATATCGTCTCCCCCGAGAAGATGAAGGTGGGCCTGAAAAAGATCCAGGCAGAGATGGACGAGCAGGTGCAGAAATTCCAGAGCAAGGGCAAGCTGATCGAGGCCCAGCGCATCGCCCAGCGCACCAATTATGATATGGAAATGCTGTCGGAAGTGGGGATGTGCAAGGGCATCGAGAATTATTCGGCGGTGCTTTCCGGCCGCGCCCCCGGCTCCACACCCACCACCCTGCTGGACTATTTCCCCGAGGATTATCTTTTGTTCACAGACGAAAGCCATGTGATGCTGCCCCAGCTGCGGGCCATGTACGGCGGCGACTATGCCCGGAAAAAGACCCTGGTGGAGTACGGTTTCCGGCTGCCCTCCGCCTTTGACAACCGTCCCCTGAAATTTGAGGAAATTGAGGAAAAGTTCAATCAGGTCATCTTTACCAGTGCCACCCCCGGCGAATATGAGCGGCAGCACAGCACCCAGATCGCGGAACAGGTGATCCGCCCCACCGGCCTGCTGGATCCCCTCATCGTGGTGAAGCCGGTGGAAGGCCAGATCGAGGATCTGCTGGGGGAGATCACCCAGCGCACCGAGAAAAACGAGCGGGTGCTGGTGACCACCCTTACCAAAAAGATGGCGGAGGACCTCACCGATTACCTCACCGAGCATGGGGTGAAGGTGAAGTATATGCACCACGAGGTGGATACCTTCGAGCGGATGGAGATCATACGGGATCTGCGCCTGGGCGATATTGAGGTGGTGGTGGGCATCAACCTGCTGCGGGAGGGCCTGGACCTGCCCGAGGTGTCCCTGGTAGCCATCCTGGATGCAGACAAGGAGGGCTTCCTTCGCAGTGAGACCAGCCTGATCCAGACCATCGGCCGGGCGGCCCGAAACGCCAACGGCCAGGTGATCATGTATGCCGACGAGGTGACCCCCAGCATGGAGCGGGCCATCCTGGAGACCGAGCGGCGCCGCCAGATCCAGACCGCCTACAATGAGGCCCACGGCATCGTGCCCAAAACGGTGGTCAAGGGCATCCGGGAGAGCATCGAGATCAGTGACCAGGAGGAGAACCAGCGGCTCAAGGGCCGCCGCCGGCTGAGCAAGGCCGAGCGGGAACAGATGATCACCCGCCTGACCCGGGAGATGAAAGAGGCCGCCAAGCTGCTGGAATTTGAACATGCGGCCTTCCTGCGGGATCAGATCGACCGGCTGCGCAAAGGGGAAAACCCGCTGGAAGAAAAGGAGAAAGCCCCGGCAGCCCGTTCCGGCCGGGGAAGAAGAGGCAAACGCGGCTGAAGCGAAAACACGGTATAAAGGGGATTACGCATTTTGGAAAACGATAAAATTGTCATTCACGGTGCCCGTGAGCACAATCTGAAGAATATTGACCTGACCCTGCCCCGGAACAAGCTGATTGTGATGACCGGCCTTTCCGGCAGCGGCAAATCCAGCCTGGCCTTCGATACCATCTATGCGGATGGCCAGCGCCGGTATATGGAAAGCCTTTCCAGCTATGCCCGGATGTTCCTGGGCCAGATGGAAAAGCCGGATGTGGATGAGATCACCGGCCTGTCGCCGGCCATCAGCATCGACCAGAAGACCACCAGCCACAACCCCCGTTCCACTGTGGGTACCGTCACCGAGATCTACGACTATCTGCGTTTGATGTATGCCCGCATCGGCATCCCTCATTGCCCGGTCTGCGGGCGGGTGATCAGCCAGCAGACGGTGGACGAGATGGTGGATGAGGTGCTCAAGCGGCCGACGGGCACCCGGTTCATGGTGCTGGCCCCGGTGGTGCGGGGTCGCAAAGGCACCCAGCAGAAGGAACTGGAAGCTGCCCGCCGGGCCGGCTATGTGCGTGTGCGGATCGACGGGAATCTCTACGACCTGGACGAGGACATCACCCTGGAAAAGAACAAAAAACATACGGTGGAGATCGTGGTGGATCGGCTGACCGTGAAAGGGGAGGAGACCCGTACCCGACTGGCCGACAGCCTGGAGACTGCTCTGGCCCTCACCGGCGGCCTGGTAAATGTGGACTGGATGGACGGGGAGGTGACCCAGTTCAGCCAGAGTTATGCCTGCCCGGAACACGGTGTTTCGGTGGAGGAACTGAGCCCCCGGATGTTCAGCTTCAACAACCCCTTTGGCGCCTGTGAGACCTGCACTGGCCTGGGTACCTTTATGAAGGTGAACCCGGACCTGATCATGCCCAACAAAAAGCTCTCCATCCGGCAGGGAGCCATCAAGGCTAGCGGCTGGTATTATGCGGAGGGGTCTATCTCCGAAATGTACTATCTGGGGCTTGGCAAGCGATACGGCTTTACACTGGATACCCCCATCTGCGAGATGAGCAAGGAGGCCGTTCACGCCCTTTTGTACGGCACCAATGGGGAACGGATCGAAATGCACCGGGAAAACGAGTTCGGCAGCGGGCGGTATCTCAATGAATTTGAGGGAATTGTCACCAATCTGGAACGGCGCTTCCGGGAAACCAACAGTGAGTGGATGAAGGAAGAGATCGCCACCGTGATGGATGGCGTGGAATGCCCCGACTGCCACGGTAAGCGGCTCAAACCCACCAGTCTGGCCGTGACGGTGGGCGGCATCAATATCAGCGACTTCTGCGCCATGAGCGTGCGGGAAGAATTGGAATTTCTCAATCGCCTGGAACTGACCCCCCAGGAACACCGGATCGGCGACGGCATCCTGAAAGAAGTGCGGGAGCGGCTGAACTTCCTCCAGAGCGTGGGGCTGGATTATCTGACCCTCAGCCGGGGCGCTTCCAGCCTTTCCGGCGGCGAAAGCCAGCGGATCCGGCTGGCCACCCAGATCGGCAGCGCCCTCACCGGGGTGCTGTATGTGCTGGACGAGCCCAGCATCGGCTTGCACCAGCGGGATAACGACAAGCTGATCGCTACCCTCAAGCATCTGCGGGATATGGGGAACACCCTGATCGTGGTGGAACACGATGAGGATACCATGCGCCAGGCGGATTTTTTGGTGGATATCGGCCCGGGGGCCGGCGTCCACGGGGGCGAGGTGGTAGCCGCCGGCAGTGTGGAGGACGTTTGCAAGGTAGAGCGGAGTATCACCGGAGATTATCTTTCCGGTCGCAAAAAAATCGAGGTACCCCAGCACCGCCGGGAAGGCAATGGGAAGAGCCTGAAGATTCTGGATGCCTGCGAAAACAACCTGAAGCATGTGAATGTGGAAATTCCCCTGGGCAAGATGACCGTGGTCACCGGTGTGTCCGGTTCGGGTAAATCCACCCTGATCAATGAGATCTTGTATAAACGGCTGGCGGCAGACCTGAACGGAGCCAAGCGGCGGCCGGGCAAGCATAAGGACATCGAGGGGCTGGAATATGTGGATAAGGTGATCGGCATTGACCAGTCGCCCATCGGCCGCACCCCCCGTTCCAACCCGGCCACCTATACCGGCGTCTTTACCGATATCCGGAGTGTTTTTGCCCAGACCCAGGAAGCCAAGATGCGGGGCTACGGGCCGGGACGGTTCAGCTTTAATGTGAAGGGCGGCCGGTGTGAGGCTTGCGAGGGCGACGGCATCATCCAGATCGAGATGCACTTCTTGCCGGATATCTTTGTGCCTTGCGAAGTGTGCAAGGGGGCCCGCTACAACCGGGAGACCCTGGAAGTACACTACAAGGGCAAGACCATCGCCGATGTGCTGCACATGACGGTGGAGGAGGCCTGCACCTTCTTTGCCAACAACCCCAAGATTCACCGCAAACTCCAGACCTTGCTGGATGTGGGCCTGGGGTATATCGAGCTGGGGCAGAGCGCCACCACCCTTTCCGGCGGCGAAGCCCAGCGGGTAAAGCTGGCGCTGGAATTGGCAAAACGGGAGACCGGCCAGACCGTCTATATTCTGGACGAGCCTACCACCGGCCTGCATGTGGCCGATGTGCACCGGCTGGTGCAGGTATTGGATAAGCTGGTGGATGCGGGCAACACCGTAGTGATCATCGAGCACAACCTGGATGTGATCAAGCGGGCGGACCATATCATCGACCTGGGCCCGGAGGGGGGCGCCGCCGGCGGCCAGATCGTAGCCCAGGGCACCCCGGAAGAGGTGGCCCAGGTACCCGGGAGCTATACCGGCCAGTATCTCAAGCGGGTTCTGGGGCCGGGCGCAGCCCCTGCCCAAAAAACCGCCAAGGCCGGCGGAAAGAAAAAGGCCGGCAAAGAGAAAGGTTGAACTCGGGCCCTATTTGTTGTATAGTATAAATTGGTTTATTCTCGGAAGATACTATATAGCAGGAAACGGAGCCTCTTTTATGGCGAGCATGATCTATCATCACGACGAGCGGGCGGCGCGCTGCATTGCCGAGCATTACGAGCAGCCGCCCCTGGCCTATGTGCACAGCTACGGCTGCCAGCAGAATGTGGCCGACGGCGAAAAAATCAAGGGCGTTCTGCTGGATATCGGGTATGGGCTTTGCGATTCGCCCGAATTGGCAGACCTGATCCTTTTCAATACCTGCGCGGTGCGGGAACACGCTGAACAGCGGGTGTTTGGGAATGTGGGTGCCCTGAAAAAGTATAAGCAGGCAAAGCCCGGGCTGATCATCGGCCTGTGCGGCTGTATGCCCCAGCAGCCCCAGGTGGTGGACAAGATCCGGGCCAGCTACCCTTATGTGGATTTGGTGTTTGGGGTAAACCGGATCGACCTGCTGCCCCAGCTGCTGACCGAAAAGCTGGAGGGCAAAAAGCGGGTGCTGCTGGAGCCCGGCGAGCGGCCCGAGGTGGTGGAGCAGATCCCCGCCAAGCGGGATTCTTCGTATAGGGCCTGGCTGCCCATCATGAACGGCTGCGATAACTTCTGTTCCTACTGCATCGTGCCCTATGTGCGGGGCCGGGAGCACAGCCGCAAGCCCCAGGACATTCTGCAGGAGTTCCGGGGTCTGGTGGAAGCCGGCTACAAGGAGATCACCCTGCTGGGGCAGAACGTGAATTCCTACGGCAAGGGCTTGGAAGAGGAGTGCGATTTTGCCGACCTCATGAATCTGCTCTGCACCGTGCCGGGGGAATACCACATCCGGTTTATGACCAGCCATCCCAAGGACGCGACCCATAAGCTGATCGACACCATCGCCGCCCAGGATCATATCTGCAACCACATCCATCTGCCGGTGCAGTGCGGCAGCGACCGCCTGCTTAAGAAGATGAATCGGCATTATACCGTGGAAAAATATCTGGGCCTGATCGATTATGCCCGCAAGAAGATCCCGGACGTGACCTTCTCCAGCGACATCATCGTGGGCTTTCCGGGGGAGACCGAAGAGGATTTCCAGGGTACGCTGGACCTGATCCGCAAGGTGGAGTATATGCAGCTTTTCACCTTCATTTACTCCAAGCGGGCCGGCACCCCCGCCGCCCTGCTGCCCGACGAGACCACCCATGAGGAAAAAACCGAGCGGATGGCCCGGCTGCTGGCGGCACAGGAGGAAATCGCCTTCAAGCTGACGGCCCAGCAGGTAGGCAAGCGGCAGATCGCCCTGGCCGAGGGCCCGGGCCGCAACCCCGGCACCGTGAATTTCCGGCTGCGGAACAATCTGGTGGTGGAGATTCCCTGCGGCATGGAATGGGCCGGCAGAGAAGCTATGGTGCTGCCCACCGGCGCCCGGGGCGCCATGCTCACTGGTGAACTGGCCCTGTAAAAATCAAAAGGGGAGAAATTCCTGTTTTGAGAGATATCTGTTTCGCAAAAGAAAAGTTTTGCGAAACAGGCCAAAAACAGAAAGAAACGAAAAGGGCGGGGCGCCTGCCGCCTGTTTGGGCCGGCCGGGGCTGCACAAGCCCATAATACCTTTATTATAAATAAGGGCCAGGGGCGTTTTCGCGCTTTTCGTTTTCAGAACAAGTTATATCAATCCCATCAAACAAAAGGAGAAAATGGAACATGGATGTTATTGAACTCTTCAAGCAGGCCGCTGTGGCCATGCAGTCGGATATGCGTTACCTGGCCCTGGATGCCGCCCGCCGCGCCATGGACAGCGATCAGGAGCTGCAGGACCTGATCGGCCAGTTCAACCTGGCCCGGATGGACCTGAACAACGAAATGGTGAAGGACGAGCGGGACGAAGCTCACATCAACGAGCTGAACAACCGGGTCAGCCAGCTGTACCAGCAGGTGATGAACCACGAAAAGATGAAGGACTTCAACGAAGCCAAGGCCGAAGCGGAAAAGATGGTGGCTCACATCGACGCCATCATCAATACGGCCATGAACGGCGGGGATCCGATGCTAGTGCAGGAGCCTCAGGGCGGATGCAGCGGCAGCTGCTCCTCCTGCGCGGGCTGCCACTAAGAACAAGAGCCGGGGTAAGGGAAGCCTTATCCCGGCTTTGGTAAACAAAAGGGGGAACTTTTCACAGGGGAAACTTTTCCCTGAGAGAACAGGAGGAAAGCAGACCATGGCCGAGCTGTCGCCCATGATGGCGCAATATTTTGAGATCAAGAAGCAGCACCCGGATGAAATCCTTTTTTTCCGTTTGGGCGACTTTTATGAGATGTTCTATGATGACGCCATTCTGGCGTCCCGGGAACTGGAACTGACCCTTACCGGACGGGATTGCGGCCAGGAAAAGCGTGCCCCCATGTGCGGCGTGCCCTTCCACAGCTACGAGGGCTATGTGGCCCGGCTGATTGCCAAGGGCTATAAGGTGGCCATCTGCGAGCAGATGGAGGACCCTGCCCTGGCCAAGGGGCTGGTGAAGCGGGATATCATCCGGGTCATTACCCCGGGCACCGTCATTGAAAGCAGCATGCTGCAGGATGACCGGAACAACTACATTGCCAGCATCTGCGTCCAGGAGAATCAGGCGGGCCTCTGCTTTGCCGATATCTCCACCGGTGAGGCCCATGCCACCTGCCTGAATGCCGAAAAGCTGGGCCCTCAAATCATCACCGAGATCTGCCGCTTTACCCCCAGCGAACTCCTGATGAACCCGGAACTGCTGCGCTATAAAGATGTGACCAGTTATATCAAGCAGCATATGACCTGCAGTGTGGAGCTGCTGGAGGACTCGGAGTACGGGGACGAGGCGGTTCTGCCCCTGCTGCGGGAACAGTTTGGGGAGGATTGGCCCAAGAGCTGCGGCCTGGAACAGGGGAGCGTTACCGCCCGGGCCCTGGGGGCATTGCTGGGCTACCTGCACCGCACCCAGAAGAAGGGCGTGGAGCGGCTCAAGAGCGTGCACAACTATGCCGAGGCCCAGTTCATGCAGCTTTCCATGGTCACCCGTGCCAACCTGGAACTGACCCAGACCCTGAGGGGCCGGGAGAAAAAGGGAACCCTGCTCTGGGTCCTGGATAAGACCCAGACTGCCATGGGCAAGCGGATGCTGCGCAGCTGGATCGAGCAGCCCCTGGTGAGCAGCCAGGCCATCAATCAGCGCCTGGCCGCTGTGGAGTCCCTGTTTGACCAGACCATCCTGCGGGCGGATATTGCGGAAGCGCTTTCCAGAGTGTTTGATATGGAGCGGCTGATGACCCGCACGGTGTACGGGTCGGCCACGCCCCGGGAAATCTACGCCCTGGCCAATACCTGCGACCAGCTGCCGGAATTGAAAAAGCTGGCAGGGGAGTGCGGCTGTGCCCCCCTGCAGGAGCTGTCAGACCGGATCGACCCGCTGGCCGATATCCGGGATAAGATCTATGCGGCCATCCAGGAGGAATGCCCCTCCACTTTAAAGGACGGGGGTGTCATCCGGGAAGGCTACAGCCAGGAAGTGGATGAACTGCGGGATATCGTCCATGGCGGCAAGGGCTATCTGGCCCAGATGGAGGCCAAACTGCGGGAAGAGACCGGTATCCCCAAACTGAAGATCGGCTTCAACCGGGTGTTCGGGTATTATATCGAGATCAGCCGCACCTATACCGGGGAAATCCCCCAGGGCTTTGTCCGTAAGCAGACCCTGGCCAATGCCGAGCGCTACATAACCGACGACCTCAAGCAGCTGGAAAACAAGATCCTGGGTGCCAGCGAGCGGCTTCTGGTGCTGGAGCACGAGCTGTTCGACAGCCTGCTCAAGGAGATTTCCGGCCAGCTGGTACGCATCCAGGCCACGGCGGTGGCGGTGGCAACCCTGGATGTGCTGGCCTCCCTGGCAGAGGTGGCGGCGGTCAACCACTATGTAAAGCCCCTGGTGGATGACGGAGATGAATTCGTCATTGAAGAGGGCCGTCACCCGGTGGTGGAGCAGGTGCTCAAGGGCAGCCTTTTTGTTCCCAATGATACCCTGCTGGACTGCGGCGAAAACCGGATGCTCATCATCACCGGCCCCAACATGGCGGGCAAATCCACCTATATGCGCCAGAATGCCCTGATCGCCCTGATGGCTCAGATCGGCAGCTTTGTGCCGGCCAAGAGCTGCCGGCTGGGTGTGGTGGACGCCATCTTCACCCGGGTGGGCGCTTCGGACGACCTGGCGGCGGGCCAGTCCACCTTTATGGTGGAGATGACCGAGGTGGCGGAAATTCTCCAGAAAGCTACCCCCAAGAGCCTGGTGATCCTGGATGAGATCGGCCGGGGTACCTCCACCTTTGACGGCATGAGCATTGCCCGGGCCGTGGTGGAGCATATTTGCGATAAAAAGGAAGGCCCGGGCTGCAAGACCCTTTTCGCCACCCATTACCATGAGCTTACCGAGATGGAAAACTCTCTGGAAGGGGTCAAGAATTACAACATTGCGGTGAAAAAGCGGGGCGATGACGTCACCTTCCTGCGGCGGATTCTGCGGGGCGCGGCGGACGACAGCTACGGCATCGAGGTGGCCAAGCTGGCAGGTTTGCCCGCCAGCGTCACCAAGCGGGCCAAACAGATCCTGAAAGCGCTGGAAGCCTCCGCCCCGGATGCCCACAAGGTAATGCAGCTGGATTTTGAGACGGTGGAGGCCTACCAGTCCCCCGAAGCGCCCAGCGAGGTGTTCGATAAACTGAAAGCGCTGGATGTGGATACCTTGACGCCCCTGGAAGCGCTCAATTTCCTGTATGAACTGAAAAAATTTTTCTAACTCTCACAAGCAGAAAGGCAGGTGGCTCAAATGGCAGTGATTCATGTGCTGGACCCCCACACCGCAGAGCTGATTGCGGCGGGCGAGGTGGTGGAGCGGCCGGCCTCGGTGGCCAAGGAACTGCTGGAAAACGCCGTGGACGCGGGAGCGAGCCAGATCACCCTCACCATCGAGCGGGGCGGCATCTCCCTGCTGGAAGTGGCGGATAACGGCAGCGGTATTGAGAGCGAGTATATCGCCAAAGCCTTTATCCGGCATGCCACCAGCAAGATTCGCTGTGAAAAGGACCTGGAAAGCATCCATACACTGGGCTTCCGGGGTGAGGCTCTGGCCTCCATTGCCAGCGTGGCCCGGGTGGAGGTGCTGACCCGCACCGAAGAAGACGAATTTGCCTGCCGCTACCGCATTGAGGGCGGCAGAGAACAGGGGATGGAGGCAGGCGCCCGGCCGGTGGGAACCACCATATCGGTGCGGGATCTGTTCTACAATACCCCGGCCCGCATGAAGTTCTTGAAAAAGGATTCCAGTGAGGGCACCTTTGTGGGCGAGACCATCTCCCGCATTGCCCTGTCTCATCCGGAGATCGCCTTTACTTTTATCCGGGACGGCAAGGTGCAGTTCCGCACCACCGGGGACGGAAAGCTGAAAAGCGCCGCCTATGCGGTTCTGGGCAAGGCTTTTTCCCAGAATCTGCTGGAGGTGGAGGGGGGCAAGGAGCCCTATAAAGTAGAAGGCCTTGTCACCTCTCCCGCTGACTGCCGGGCCAGCCGGGGTATGCAGTTCTTCTATATCAACGGCCGGTTTGTCAAAAACCGTACCATGATGGCCGCCCTGGAAAACGCCTATAAAGGCACCCTGATGCAGGGACGTTTCCCCGGCTGCCTGCTCATGCTGGAAATGCCTGCGGATCTGGTGGATGTGAACGTGCATCCCGCCAAGACCGAGGTGCGGTTTGCCCGGGAGGCGGATGTATTTGATGCGGTGTACGGGGCGGTAAAAGCCACCGTTCTGCTGCCGGCCAGCGGCGAAAGGCGGTTCCGGTTTGAAGAAACCCGGCAGCCGGCACCTCAAACCGGGCAGCAAAAAGAGGAAAAACCACAAGCTACAAAACCGGCCCAAACCTTGCCGGTGGGGGAAGCCGGCCCCTTGCACGGGGCTTCTGAGCCTGTAAAAACCGATACTGTCAGGAGTGGGTCGGCATGGCCGATGCCTCCCCGGCAGGAGATGCCCCGCCGGGAAGAGAGAATGCCGGCAGGCCGGCCTTCCCTGGCCGACCCGGTTCTGTCCCCCTGGGCGCATACTCTCCAATCTGCCTCCCTTACCCTGCAGCGGGATAGCCGCCCGGTGCGGGAGGAAGAACTGGATATCTGCCCCACCGAGGAAGAAAGCCAGGCATTTACAGCCGCTCCGGCACAGCCGGCCAGCCAGCCGGAAAAACCGAAACCGGCTGCCCTTGCCCAGGCAGCTCCGGCCCCCCAGGAACCGGAAAAAGGACAGCAGCTGGAACTGGAGCCCCCGGAAGAAGAGCCCCTGCGGTATGTGGGAGAGGTGTTCAAAACCTACATCGTCACCCAGCGGGGCGAGGAACTCTGCCTGATCGACAAGCACGCCGCCCATGAGCGGATGATCTATGAGCAGATCGCCGCCAGTTACGGCCATGTGAGCAGCCAGATGCTGCTGGTGCCGGTGCAGGTGAACCTGTCGGCGGAAGAAAAGGACGCGGTGCTGCAGAACCTGCAGATGCTGGAGGATGCCGGGGTGGAATTGGAAGACTTCGGCGGCAATACCGTGCTGCTGCGGGCGGTGCCCGCCGATGTGGTCATTGAGGACGGGGAGAGCCTGGTGGTGGAACTGGCTGCCAAGCTGGCAAAGGGAAGCAAGGACGCCCTGAGCGAAAGGACCGAATGGGTGCTGCACTCCATCTCCTGCCGGGCAGCCATGAAGGCGGGGGATAAAAACCACAGTGAGCCCCTGATGGCCATTGCCCAGGCAGTGCTTTCCGGAAAAATCCCGCCCTTCTGTCCTCACGGGCGGCCCATTGTATTAAGACTCACCAAAAAGGAGCTGGAAAAACAGTTTGGCAGACTTGGCTGAGAAAAAACCGGATTTGCTGGTGGTGGGCGGGCCTACCGCTTCGGGCAAAACCTCTCTGGCAATCCGGCTGTCCCGGGAATTGGGTGGCGAGATCCTCTCGGCGGATTCCATGCAGATCTACCGGGGGCTGGAAATCGGCACCGCCAAGGCAACACCGGAGGAACAGCAGGGCATTCCCCACCACATGCTCAACATCCGATCCCCGGAGGAAAGCTACAGTGTGGCGGAATATGTGGACGAGGCAGCCCGGGTGATCCGGGAAATCCGTGCCCGGGGCCGGGTACCCATCCTGGCCGGCGGTACAGGTCTGTATATTTCCAGCCTGCTGCGGGGGCTTCGGTTTGAGCCCCAGCCCGATACCAGCCCCGTCCGCGCCCGCTTGGAGCGGGAATGGGAGGAGGGCGGTTCGGCTCTTCTCTATGAGCGGCTGCAAAAACTGGACCCGGAGGCGGCGGAAAAGATCCATCCCCACAACCGGGTTCGGGTGATCCGGGCGTTGGAGGTCTGCGAGGAGGGCGGCAGCAAGGCCTTTTCTCGTCAAAAGGCCCAGGCTCTCCCGGAGGAAAGACCCTACCGGGCCCTGCTGCTTTGCCTGAATTACCAGGACCGGCAGCAGCTTTACCGGCGCATCGACCTGCGGGTGGATAAGATGATGGAGCAGGGGCTTCTGAATGAGGCGGTGCAGGTCTACCTGCACCGGCACAGCTGGCTTACAGCGGCTCAGGCTATAGGGTATAAAGAGTTTTTTGGATATTTTGAGGGCCGTCAGACCCTGCCGGAATGTGTGGAACTGCTGAAGCAGTCCTCCCGCCGGTATGCCAAGCGGCAGCTCACCTGGTTCCGGCATCAGGAAGAGGCCGTCTGGCTGGAAGCCTCCGACCCGCAGGCAGGGGACGAGGCGGCAGAGCTGGCGTGGGCGTTTTTAAAGGGATGACCGGGAAAGGAGGCCGGCAGTGGACGAGAAAAAAAGGAAAAAGAATCAGATCCTTTCCTGGGCCATCCGGGGGCTTCTGGCCCTTCTGGCCCTGTATGTGGGAATGCAGCTGTTGGCTGTAATGAATCGGGGGTATAAAACCGAGACGGCCATCCAGTACAGCATGACCGACAGCATCACCATGGACGGCTTTTTGGATTTTGACCAGATCACGGTGGAAGGGGATGGCCTGCTGGGATATCTGGTCAAGAGCGGAGAGAGAGTTTCGGCTGGTACGGCCTTGGCCGAAAAATATGACAGCATTGAACAGGCCCAGTGCCGGGAACAGCTGCAAAAGGTGGAAGATCAGATCGCCCTGCTGGAAAAGAGCCAGAGCAATGCGGCCGATGTGGATATCCTGCTGAACCAGATGCAGAGCAATCTCATCCAGGTACTGGAAGACCTGGACCGGAAGGATTATTCCGGCCTGGAAGAGAGCGGAGGCGAATACCTGCTTTCGGCCAATAAATTCCAGTACACCACCGGCAAGGTGCGGGATTTTTCCCAGTCCCTGAGTCAGCTGCAATCTGCGAAGCAGGAACTGGAATCCCAACTGGGTAGCCCGGAGGCCATTTATGCTTCCACCAGCGGCTATTTTGTGGACGCCCCCCATGCGCTGACCCTGGATCTGGACCGGGAAAGTTTGCAGAATACCACCCCGGCCCAGATGAAGGAATATCTCTCTCAGGACCATACTTCTCCGCTTTCCGGCGCTGCCGGCAAGATCGTTACCAGCTATCAATGGTATTTTTACGGGGTGTGCACCCTGGAAGAGAGCGGAAAGTTCAGTGATACCGAGGAAGTTACCCTTTCTTTCCCCGGCTGGGCGGAGCAAAAACTGCCGGCCCAGGTGGTGCAAGTCATTCCCGACGAGGAAGCGGGGGTCGCAAAGGTGGTGCTGAGCTGCGAGTACATGAATGCGGAAATCCCCGCATTGGCCCAGCAGTCTGCCCAGGTGGATTTTGCCAGCTACGAGGGCATCCGAATCCCTGCCGAGGCGCTGCATATCGTGGACGGAAACAAGGGCGTCTATGTAAAATACGGGAATATCGTCTATTTCCGCAAGATCCAGATTTTGTATCAGGATGAAGATTTTATCCTGGTGCCGGAAGGCGGCAAGGTGGGCAGCGACAATGAGGTGAGGCTGTATGACGAGATCATCACCGAGGGCAGCGGCCTGAAAGACGAGAAATTGCTATAAGTCCGGCAAAAATATCTCTGCTTTGGTTGACATCCTGCCCAAAACAGGGGATAATAAAACTATGTAAACCCTGGGGCAGACTGCGGCAGGGCCGGTGATCCGGCCCGCATCGGCGGGGTGTTCCGATTTTGTACCGGGCGGCGAGGCAGCCGCAGAAAGAAATCGTTTTTGCCGTGTACTGTACAGCGCGGTAAAAATATAAGGAGGATATCTGGATGTGGGATAAACTGAAAAATGCTCTTGGCATTGGCGAAGAGGATGATCTGGGCGAATACGAAACGGACGATATGCCGTTTGTGAGCAGCGGCCGCGCCCCGGCAGATGACGGGGCAGACCTGGGGGTGCCCAAGCGGAACAAGGTGGTAAACATCAACGCCACCACCCAGCTGCAGGTTGTGCTGGTCAAGCCCGAGCGCTTTGACGACGCCAGCTCCATTGCGGACCACCTCAATGCCAAGCGCACGGTGGTGCTCAACCTGGAAAACACCAACAAAGAGGTTTCCCGCCGGCTGGTGGATTTCCTTTCCGGAGTGGCCTATGCCAACAATGGCCAGATGAAGCGGGTTGCTGCCAGCACCTTTATCATCACCCCGTATAATGTGGATATCATGGGCGAAGATCTGCTGGACGAGCTGGAGAGCAATGGCGTATTCTTCTGATCCCCATCAAAAGCGAAATTTCATTCCCCCGCAAAACCAGCAGGAAAACCTGGTGATGCGCCGGGCGGAAGATCTCTGCCGGGCGGCCTCCAAAAGGGGGAAAGCCTGCTTTTCCGCTTTTTTGAGCGACCGGCAGCAAGACCTGGCCCGTGCCGCCCTGGAAAAGCTGGGCTGCGATTTTTATCGCTTTGACGGGGGATACCCGCAGGCTCAGCGCCAGGTGCTGGTGCTGGACCCGGAAGGGGAGGATGCCCCGGCCCCGGTCTGTTTTCTGCGGATCGAAAGCACCGCCTTTGCCCAGCAGAAGCTGACACACCAGGATTACCTGGGGGCTCTGCTGGGGCTTTCGGTGGAGCGGGAATGTCTGGGCGATATCCTGCTTTTGCCCGGTGAGCCGCAGGTTGCATATGCGGCGGTACTGGAACGGATGGCGGATTTTTTGGTCCGGGAACTGACCCAGGTGGGCCGAGACCCGGTGCGGACCACCGTCTGTGAGGCTGCCGAGGTGGAATGGCAGGAGATGCCGGAACCGGAGGTTAAAACGGCAACGGTTTCCTCCCTGCGGCTGGATAGCGTGCTGGCGGCCCTGCTCAATACCAGCAGAGCGCAGGCTTGCGCCCTGATCCGGGAGGGCAGGGTAGAGATTGGCCATATTCCCCAGACCAACGCCCATGCCGGCGTATACGAAGGGGATGTCTTTTCCATTCGGGGAAAAGGAAAGTTCCAGCTGAAGGCTGTGGGAGGCCGAAGCCGGAAAGACAGGATTTTCATAGAGTTTTTTCAGTACTGATCCTTTTGCGGGATCCCAGTATGAACGAATAAGTACATCGGAGGAAGAAACAGTATGATGTCACCGGAAGAAGTGCGTACCGTCACCTTTGACAAACAGAACATGGGTGGTTATCGGCGCGTGGATGTGGATTCTTTCCTGCAGCAGATTGCGGACGAGCTGGAGGAATCCCAGCGCAAGCAGGCCGAGGCGGAGAAAAAGCTCCTGGTCCTGGCCCAGAAAATTGAGGAGTACCGCAAGGATGAGGACAACGTGAAGACGGCGCTTCTCAACGCCCAGCGTATGGCCGAGAACATCATACGGGAGGCCCGGCAGAAGTCCGAGGCCATGCTGCGGGAAGCCGGGATCAAGGCCGATGACATCGTACAGAATGCCAAGGGCCGGGTGACCGACGAGCAGTTGGAACTGGAGAGAGTGCAGGGCGAGGTGGCTCGCTTCAAGGCCAACGTGCTGCAGCTGTATAAGCAGCACATCGAGTCGCTCAGCACCCTGCCGGGCGGCGAAGAGAATGTGGAAGAGGTTGTTCCTCAGGAGCAGGCTCCTCAGGCCGAGCTGCCCCGGGAGAAAGAACCCCAGCCCCAGGCTGTGGCGGAGCCGGAACTGGAGATCAGTTTTGATCTGCCCGACGCTGAGAAAGAAAAGGGAAAGACCGAAGCTCCTGAGATTACCTTTGACCTGAGCGGGCTGGTGGAGCCGGAAGAGGAAGAAAAGAAGGAAGAGGCCGAGGAGCCGGAAGATCAGGCCCCCCTGTTTGATTCCTTCCAGGGAATTAAATTCAGCGACTGAATGCCGCGCTGTTTCATGCAGAAATTCATCGAATGAGGAGTTGTATACCATTGGCACAGGATTATAACAAGACCATCAATCTGCCCCGCACCGCGTTTGAAATGCGGGCAGGTCTGCCGAAAAAAGAGCCGGTTATGCTGGAAGACTGGAAAAAGAACCGGCTGTATGAGGAACTGATCAAGCACAACGAGGGCAAGCCCAAGTATGTGCTGCACGACGGCCCTCCGTACGCCAACGGCAATATCCATATGGGCACCGCCCTGAACAAGATCATCAAGGATATCATTGTCCGCTACAAGAACATGAGCGGTTATCAGGCCCCCTATGTGCCTGGCTACGATACCCACGGCCTGCCCATCGAGCTGAAGGCACTGGCTTCCTTTGGTGATAAAAAGAAGGATATCTCCAAGCTGGAGCTGCGCAAGATCTGCCATGACTTTGCCACCGAGCATATCGGCATCATGGGCGAGCAGTTCCAGCGTTTGGGCGTGATTGGTGATTTTGATCATCCCTACCTGACCCTGAAGCCGGAATTTGAGGCCCGCCAGATCGAGATCTTTGGCGATATGGCCAAGAAGGGCTATATCTATAAGGGCATGAAGCCGGTATACTGGTGCCCCGAGTGCCGCACCGCCCTGGCCGAAGCCGAGATCGAGTACGGCGATGATGAGTGCGATTCCATCTATGTGCGTTTCCACATCACCAAGGATCCGAACGGTGTGCTGGCCAAGTACGGCATCCCCGAGGAGAGCGCTTATGTGGTGATCTGGACTACCACCACCTGGACCCTGCCCGCCAACGTGGCTACCTGCCTGAACAAGGACTTCGAGTATGTCTTTGTCAAGATCGGCAACGAGTACCACATCATGGCCGACGAGCTGGCCGAAACCGCCCTCAAGGCCTGCGGCATTGCCGAGTATGAGATCCTGGAGCCCCGTGTCAAGGGCAGCGAGTTCGAGGGGATGGAGTATCAGCATCCTTTCCTGGACCGGAAGGGTCTGGTCATCCTGGGCGACCATGTTACCCTGGAAAGTGGTACCGGCTGCGTACACACCGCTCCCGGCCACGGCGTGGAGGACTTTGATGTCTGCGTCAAGAACTATCCTCAGTTGCCTGTGGTAGTGCCTGTGGACGACGGCGGTTTCCTCACCGAGGAGGCGGGCGAGTTTGCCGGCCTGAAGGTGTGGAAGGCCAACCCGGTCATCCTGGCCAAGATCAAGGAACTGGGCTGCCTGATGGGCGTTGAGCACATCAACCACCAGTATCCCCACTGCTGGCGCTGCCATAAGCCCATCATCTTCCGCACCACGGAGCAGTGGTTCTGCTCGGTGGCTGCCTTTAAGGAAGATGTGTACAAGGCCATCGATCAGGTCAAGTGGCAGCCCGCCTGGGGTCATGACCGGATGTACGGCATGGTGCGGGACCGCAGCGACTGGTGCATCAGCCGTCAGCGTACCTGGGGTGTGCCCATCCCTGCCTTCTACTGCAAGGCCTGCGGCAAATATCATATTTCCGATGAATCCATCCGGGCTGTCTCCGAGCTGTTCCGCAAGGAGGGCAGCGATGCCTGGTATAAGTATGATGCCAACGAGATCATGCCTGCCAGCGTGAAGTGCGAGTGCGGTGCCAGCGACTGGCGCAAGGATACCGACATTATGGACGTGTGGTTCGATTCCGGTTCCACCCATGTGGCGGTATTGGAAGAACGGCCCGAACTGGCCTGGCCCGCCGACCTGTACATGGAAGGCGCCGACCAGTTCCGCGGTTGGTTCCAGTCCAGCCTGCTTACCAGTGTGGCGACCCGCGGTGTGGCTCCCTACAAGAATGTGCTGAGCCATGGCTGGGTTGTGGACGGCGAAGGCAAGCAGATGCACAAATCCGCCGGCAACGGCATCGAGCCCAAGGAGATCATCAAGGATTACGGCGCGGATATCATCCGCCTGTGGGTGGCTTCTTCGGATTACACCGTGGACGTGCGCATCAGCAAGGAGATCCTCAAGCAGCTTTCCGAGGCTTACCGGAAGATCCGCAACACCGCCCGCTTTATCCTGGGCAACCTGGATGGCTTTGATCCCAACACCGATATGGTGGAGGATGATCAGCTGTACGAGATCGACCGCTGGGCTCTGGATGCGGTGGACCGGCTGATGGAGCTGACCACCCAGGCCTACGAGGATTTTGACTTCAGCCGTGTATACCATGCGGTGCATAAGTTCTGCGTGGTGGATATGTCCAACTTCTATCTGGATGTGATCAAGGACCGGCTGTATACCAGCAGCGCTGCCGGCGCTGGCCGCCGGGCTGCGCAGACTGCCATGTACAAGATTCTGGTGGAACTGACCCGGATCGTGGCCCCTATCCTGGTCTTTACCAGCCAGGAAATCTGGAGCTTTATCCCCAAGATGCCTGGTATGAACCAGTATGTGGCCTTTGAGGAGATGGGCAAGACGGGCCGGTACCGTCAGGATGCCGCCTTTGAGGAAAAGTGGGATAAGATCATCGCGGTGCGCGATGATGTGAAGAAGGCCCTGGAGCAGGCCCGCGCGGACAAGATGATTGGCGCTTCCCTGGAGGCTCAGGCCAAACTTTACTGCTCCAAGGAGATGTACGATTTCCTCAACAGCATCCCCATGGATGAGCTGGCCGACCTGATGATCGTTTCTTCTGTGGATCTGGTGCAGGAGAAGGGCGGCGTGCAGGGCCTGGTGGAAGGTTTGGGCGTGGAAGTGCTTCGCGCTCCCGGCCAAAAGTGCGAGCGCTGCTGGAAATACACCCAGGATGTGGGCAGCAGCCAGCAGCATCCCACCCTTTGCGCCCGCTGCGCGGCAGTGCTGGAAGAGAAATGAAACAGCGGCAGCTGACAAAATGGCGGCTGCCCGATAGCGGCGGCGCTTTTCGCGAAGCGCCGCCGCTTCTTCTTCTGTATTCTCTCTCAAAGGAGACTGGTTTTGAAAAAACGAGCTTATAATGTGGCCTGCACAGTCCTGCTGATGCTGGCCCTGATTGCGGCGGATCAGCTTCTCAAGCAATATGCCGAAAAGATGCTTCTGGCACGGCCTGAAGGCGTCCCCTTTATTCCCCATGTGCTGGATTTCTTTTTGGTATATAATGAAGGGGCGGCATTCAGCCTGCTTACCGGTCGTCAGGGCTTTTTGATTGCCTTTACCGGCATAGCGCTGATCCTGGTGCTGATCTACCTGTTTTTGGGCAAGTGCACCGACCGGCTGGAATACTTTGGCTTGGTGCTGATCTTCAGCGGCGGCGTGGGCAACCTGATCGACCGGGTGATGAACCAGAAAGTGATCGATTATATCCGGCTGCTGTTCATTGATTTCCCCATCTTCAATTTTGCGGATATCTGCGTCTGCGTGGGGGTGGGTCTGTTTGCCCTTTCCATGATCCTCTTCAGCAGTAAAAAAGAACCGAGCAAGAACCATGAAGCAGATTGAGATTCTGGTAGAGCCGGCACAGGCCGGCGCCCGGCTGGATAGCCTACTGGCAGCTCAGCTGACGGATATTTCCCGCAGCATGATCCAGCGTTTGATCGAGGAAGAACATGTATCCTGCAACGGCCGCACGGTGAGCAAGAGTTTTCGCCCCAAGGAAGGGGATAAGCTGCAGCTGACCCTGCCGGACCCTGCGCCGGTACAGGTTCTGCCCCAGAATATCCCCCTGAATATCTTGTACGAGGATGACCACCTGCTGGTGGTCAACAAGCCCAAGGGGATGGTGGTGCACCCGGCGCCGGGCAACCCGGATGGGACGTTGGTCAATGCGCTGCTATACCATTGCAGGGGCAGCCTTTCCGGTATCGGGGGCGAATTGCGCCCCGGCATTGTGCACCGGATCGATAAAGATACCAGCGGCCTTTTGGTGGTGGCCAAGGATGACCGCACACACGCAGGCCTCAGTGAACAGATGGCGGTGCACGGCATTCACCGACTGTATCAGGCGGTGGTATACGGCAGCCTGAAGGAAGACGGATTTGTAGAAGCGCCCATTGGACGGCATAAAACCGACCGGAAGAAGATGGCGGTGACACAGCAGAACTCCAAATATGCCTATACCGGTTACCGGGTACTTGAAAAGTATATTGGCTTTACACATATAGAGTGCAAGCTGAAAACCGGCCGCACCCACCAGATACGGGTGCACATGGCCAGCATCGGGCACCCGTTGGCCGGAGATGAGGTGTATGGCCCCCGTGCAGTGATCAAAAAGCTGGGGGGGCAGTGCCTCCATGCCAAAACCCTGGGGTTTGTGCATCCCATCAGCGGGAAATATATGGAATTTGATTCGCCGCTGCCCGATTATTTTCTGAAGTTTTTATCATCCCTGAAAAAAGAGGAGCCCTGAGCATGACGGATTTGCATCATCAACTGGTCATATGCAGTGCCGAAAGCTGTTTGGGCAGCCCGGCCCGCTGGCTGCCCAGTGATCTGGCTGCCATTCGGCTGTATCAGATGATGGGCGGACGCCTGATTCTGGAAACCGAGGGTTCGCCCTCTTCCGTGCGGCAGTTATATCGCCAGGCCGGCCTGCAATTGCCAATTTTGTGCTGGGAAGGCAATTGGCTTTACAGCTTTGCTACCGGCCAGATCTGCGGGGGAGAGCCTTTGCCTGGCCGGGACATGCGGGCTCTGGCCCGGGATCTGCTGGAGGCATTCCCCGGGGCGGCCATGGGCATTCTTACCGGTGGGGGGAAGGTATATCTGCCCCGCATCAACCGGTTGGCCCATGCCCAGCTGAAGAAGGAAGGCTGCCTGTACATATTGAGCGAGCTGGATTCCATACCGGCGCCCTGGTATCAGGTCACCTTCTTCGCGGACCCCGCGCAGTTCGGGCGGATCCGGATGTACCTTTCCGAGAAAGATTTTCAAAATTATCAGATCCGCCAGAAGGACCTTTGGCTGCAGTTCCTGCCTCGCGGGATAGGGGCCGATCAGGTTTTGGAGAGCATCTGGCGGGATTGGAACATCCAGCCGGAGAATACCCTTTGGCTGGGATGCCGGAGTCTGGGGCCGGAAACTCTGAGCCGCCTGGGCCGTGTGGTGGCTGCCTGTAACGCAGAGGATGCAGTGAAGAAAAAAGCAGCTCTGCGGCTGCAAAATGCCTGTGAAGGGTGTATAGGCGAAGAACTTTACAGACTTTGCAAGGAAGCGGAATCGTGAACAATCAGAAGGGCAAAACCGGTGCAAAAAGACGAATTATAGTGATTTTTCTCTTTGCGGTCGCAGTATGGATCGGGGCTTTGCTTTTCTTGGCACCGGCATATCAGGGGGATTTTGTTCCGTTGCCGGAAGTGAGCGAAGAGTTGGAGCAATCTGGCCGGATTGATCTGAATCAGGCGGATCTGGAAACGCTTTGTCTGCTTCCCGGCGTCGGGGAGGTTAAGGCACAGCGAATCCTGGAGTACCGTCAGAAACACGGCCCCTTTGCCAGCCTGCAGGAGCTGGATCAGGTAGAAGGTATCGGTCCCAAAACCATTGAGAGCTGGGAAGGGCTGGCCTGGGTGAGCTGAGCAATCGGTTATCTTTTTGCCTTTTATCCAAACGGGCCTGTTGCGACAGGCCTGTTTCTCTATCTTCTGTTTCTCTGCTCTCATCCTTTGTAAGATTTATAAAAAAGAAAGGCGTCGGTGCTTTTAGGTGCCCGGCGCCTTTCTTTATGCGCATTTTCTTGACGGGCGGGGAATAAAATGGGGTATATGCTATAAAGAAAAGGCGGCGGGAAAGATGTGGCAGAATGAAACGCAACAACAGAATGAGCAGCTGTTTCCGCCCCAGCCGCCGCTGAAAGAGATGTTCCGGTATCCGGAGGAAGAAGCGCCTGCTGATAAGAGCGGAGCGGTAAGTCCGGTATTAAAGGTACAGATGCTGCTCTGTATTTTGCTGCTGGGGGCTGTACTGGGGCTGCGGCTTCTCAAATTGCCGGCTTATGAATATTTCAAGGGGCAATATGAGACCATCATGGCCGAGGATGGGGAGTTCTTGCGCCAGCAGGAATGGTTTACCCTGGCGGAGAGCTTTTTGGAAGGGGTACGGGTCCGGGCAGAAGAGACGGTATCCGTTTGGGAGCAGCAGCTGGAACAGGAAAAAGAGTCACAGGATGCGCAAATTCCCCAAATGGCCTTCTGGAATGGGTGGTTCCGGAAAGAAGCGCCGGAGGGATGCTCGCTGGATACCTTTCTGCCCGCCGGGGACTTTGTCCAGCCGTTGGCAAGTTATACGGTTTCTTCCGAATATGGCTGGCGCACAGACCCGATCACCGGAAAAAAGGGGGATTTCCATAAGGGAATCGATCTGGCAGCCGGAGAAGGCCAGCCGATTTATGCGCCCATGGACGGATGGGTGGAAAATGTTCAGTCAGATGATTCCGGGGGCAACTGGCTCCTGTTGCGGCATGAGGGGGGGACCGATACCCGATATTGTCATATGCAGTATATCTTTGTTCGAGCAGGGGAAAAGGTATCGGCGGGGCAGATCCTGGGCACCGTCGGTCAGACCGGACAGGCCACCGGCCCGCATCTTCACTGGGAGCTGATCCATGAAAACCTTCGTTACGACCCGTCTGAGGCGCTTGGATTGGCCGGCGCGGTATAAGTTTTTAACCATTCCGCACCCGGTCTGCACCCTGGCGCTGCTCTTTTTTCTCTTTCAGCGGGACGGCACAGGCCTGACCCGGCTGAGCCTGGCCGCGGCACTCTGGCATGAGTGCGGCCATCTGCTGGTCTACCGTCTGCTTTGTGGGGGATGGCCCCCGCTGCGGCTGCAGTTTACCGGTTTTTCCTTGGAAGGCCGTGCCCTGAGCCGAAAGCAGGACCTGTGGGTTACCCTGGCCGGGCCGGCGGCTAACTTTCTGGCCAGCCTGGCTTTCTGGTCGGCAGCCCAGCGGCAGGCCGGCTATGGCTTGTACGCCTGCGCGGCAGTGAACCTGTGGGTGGGGGCCTTCAATCTGCTGCCGGTTTCCCCGCTGGACGGGCGGCGAATCTGGCGGCTGCTGTGGGATTAAATTGCTTTTTGAGGGCAAATCATGTACAATGGGTCACAGTGAATAATCGGGCGGAGGAAGTAAAACATGTTTGATCCTGCATTGAGAGAAGCCCTGGCAAATGTGCAGAAGCCGGGCCGATATACCGGCGGCGAGCCGGGATGCGTATATAAGGATAAGGAGAAGGTAGACCTGCGGTTTGCCTTCTGTTTCCCCGATACCTATGAGGTGGGAATGTCCTTCTTGGGGGAGAAGATCCTCTATGAGATCCTCAACCAAAAGGAAAACTGGTGGTGTGAGCGGGTCTTTATGCCTTGGCTGGATATGAAGGCGGAAATGGAGCGGCTGCATATCCCCCTGTATGCCCTGGAAAGCAAGGACCCTCTCACCGCATTTGATATTGTGGGCTTTACCCTGCAGTATGAGCTTTCCTATACCACCATCCTAGCCATGCTGGATCTGGGCGGGATTCCTTTCTATGCCAAGGAGCGGGATGAATCCTGGCCCTTGATCGTGGCGGGCGGGCCCTGTGTCTGCAATGCGGAACCTCTGGCGGATTTCTTTGATATGATGATGCTGGGCGAAGGGGAAGAACAGCTGCCCCAGGTGTGCGCTGTGGTGGAGCAGGCCAAAAAAGAGGGCGTGGACAAGCAGGAGCTGCTGCGCCGCCTTTCCCGCATTCCCGGCTGCTATGTGCCTTCCTTCTATGAGGTGAGCTACCAGCCGGACGGCCGCATTCAGGCCATCACCCCCCGGGAAGGCGCGCCGGCTGTGGTGCACAAAGCCATTATCAAGGATATGAACCGGCAGGCCCTGCCCACCCATTTTATTGTGCCCATGATCGGGGCCATCCACGATCGGGCCCAGGTAGAGGTGCTGCGGGGCTGTGTGCGGGGCTGCCGCTTCTGCCAGGCAGGCTTTTTGTACCGCCCCATGCGGGAGCGGGGCGCCGAAATGCTGGACAAGGCTGCCCAGGATCTCTGCGCCAATACCGGCTATGAAGAGGTGAGCCTGCACAGCCTTTCCACCTCCGACCATTCTCAGCTGGAACAGGTTCTGGACCGGATGAATGAGTGGATGCCCAAGGAGCATGTGAGCATTTCTCTGCCCAGCCTGCGAATCGACAATTTCAGCGAGAGCCTGATCGAGAAAACCACCAAGATCCGCAAGAGCGGCCTGACCTTTGCCCCCGAAGCGGGCACCCAGCGTCTGCGGGATGTGATTAACAAGAACATCACCTGGGAAGAAATTGAAAAGACCTGTTCCATGGCCTTCCGGGATGGGTACACCTCGGTAAAGCTCTATTTCATGATGGGCCTGCCCACCGAGACTATGGAGGACATTGAGGGCATTGCCGAGACCGCCCAGAAAATCGTGGACCTGTACTATGCCAACCCGGACAAGCCCAAGGGCCAGAGCGTCCAGGTGACCATCAGCGTGGCCTGTTTTGTGCCCAAGCCCCACACACCCTTCCAGTTTGTTCCCCAGGATACGGAGGAGAGCCTGAAGGAAAAGCAGCAGCATCTGCTGCACAGTGTCCGCAGCCGGAAGATCCGGGTGAACTACCACGACAGTTCCACCAGCTTTTTGGAGGCGGTGTTCGCCAAGGGTGACCGCCGGCTGGCCCCGGTGATGGTGGCGGCCTACCGCAAGGGCTGCTATCTGGACAGCTGGTCCGACTGCTTCCACTATGACCGGTGGATGGAGACTTTCCGGGAATTCGGGATCGACACAGCCTTTTATGCCAACCGGTTTATCGGGCTGGATGAGATCACCCCCTGGAGCCACCTGGATTATGGTGTGAGCCATGAATTCCTGGTGCGGGAATACAAGAAGGCCCTGGAGGCCAAAACTACCCAGCCCTGCAATCGTCAGTGCAGCGGCTGCGGCGCAAATCTTTTGTTGGGAGGGCCCTGCTTTGAATACAGTAAGGATCTGGTTCAGTAAAAAAGGGGAGGCGTCCTATATCTCCCTGCTGGACCTGCAGCGGGTAATGGGGCGCGCCATCAAGCGCAGCGGGGTGCCGGCCTGGTATACCCAGGGATTCAATCCCCATATCTATATGACCTTTGCCTGCCCGCTGCCTCTGGGCCAGGAGAGCCTGGTGGAGAGCGTGGATTTCAAAACCGAGGAAGAGCACCCGGATTTTGAGGCCTGGGCCAAGGCCCTGCGGGGCGTGATGCCCACGGGCATTGAGGTGAACCGGCTTTGCCCGGCGACCCGCAAGGCCGAAGAGATCGCCTGGAGCCGGTATACAATCACCTATCCTGCAAAGACGGCCGGCGATGCGGCCCGGCGCTACAACGCACTGCCCCAGGCCTTGGTGGAAAAGAAAAGCAAACGAGGCGTCAAGACCCTGGATCTGAAGGAATATATCCCCCATATCGAGGTGCACGAGGAGGCGGAAGGGGACTGCTTTGAGCTGCTGCTGCCCGCCGGGGTGTCCTTTACGGTCAACCCCGCCCTGCTCACCGGTTTTTTGGAAAAGGAATATGGCCTTGAGCCCTGGAACGCCCGGATCCTGCGCACCGAGCTGCTGACCGGAAAAATGGAAAAATTTGAATAATGCCCTTGCATCCTTGCCTCCACTGTGCTACAATATTTAGGCGTTAGTGTACGCTGGCACCACCAGCGGGGTTAATGCGTAGCATTAAAACAGACGGTCCTCTGCCGCTGGTTCGGGTATGAACGTCACAAAAAATGGAGGATTATCAGAATGGACGCAATGAAGATCATGACCGAGGGCATGCTCAAGGCTGAGAAGCCCCAGTTTGAAGTGGGCGATACGGTTCGCGTGGATGTTCGCATCAAGGAAGGCGAGCGCGAGCGTATCCAGGCTTTTGAGGGCACTGTCATCGCCAAGAAGCACGGCGGCATCCAGGAAACCTTTACCGTTCGCCGTTCTTCCTACGGTGTAGGCGTGGAGCGTGTGTTCCCCATCAACTCTCCCTTTGTGGAGAAGGTTACCGTGGTTCGCCGCGGTAAGGTCCGCCGCGCTAAGCTGTTCTATCTGCGCAGCCGCACCGGCAAGGCCGCCAAGGTCAAGAGCAGAGTCTGAATTCTCAAAGGAAAAGGGGCAAGCGATTGTCCCTTTTTTCTTTTTATATCCAGCTGTTTGAAAAAAGGGCAGCAAAGGGGGCGGAGCATGACTTCCCGACGGAGAAAAAGCAATCAAAATATTGTGGAATGGTACGAAGCGCTGATCTTTGCGCTGGCCTTTCTGGTGTTGCTGTTCACCTTTGTGGTGCGGGTGGTGGCAGTGAACGGGTCCTCCATGGTGCCCACCCTGAACAGCGGGGATCGTCTGTTGGTGCAGAGTTCCCTGTTTCAGGTGGAGCGGGGCGACGTGGTAGTCATTGACAGCTATATCGACTATGGCAAGCCCCTGGTCAAACGGGTGATTGCCGTGGGCGGCGACCGGGTGGATATTAATGCCGAGACTGGCGAGGTCTTTGTGAATGGTCAGCTTCTGGACGAGCCCTATATTGCCGAAGCGACCCGCCAGAAGGGGGATATGGAATTCCCCCTTACGGTGCCGGAAGGGTACCTTTTTGTGATGGGCGATAACCGGATGCATTCCACCGACAGCCGCTATCAGGATATCGGCTTTATTGACGAACGAGACATCTTGGGGCAGGTCCTTTACCGGACCTATCCCTTTTCAGCGATAGGAAGCATAACATGAGTGAAGAATTGATTCCCCGGCAGAATATTCAGTGGTTCCCGGGTCATATGACCAAGACCCTGCGCATGATGGAAGCGGATATCCGCCAGGTGGACGGCGTCCTTCAGCTGCTGGACGCCCGCATCCCCCTGAGCAGCCTGAACCCGGAGATCGAGCGGATCACCGCAGGCAAGCCCCATCTGTATGTGCTGAATAAGGCCGACCTGGCTGACCCGGAGATCACCGCCCAGTGGATTCGATATTTCCGGAGTGTGGGAGCAGGCTGTGTATCCATCAATGCCCGGCAGAAGGGCGGAGCCTCGGCAGTCAAGGGGCAGATTTTGAAAGAGCTGTCGGCCCTGCTGGAAAAACGGGAGAAAAAGGGCATGGGCGGCGCCAAGCTGCGGATCATGGTGGTGGGCATCCCCAATGTGGGCAAATCCACCTTCATCAATACCTTTGCCGGCGCGGCCCGGGCCAAGGCTGCCGACCGCCCCGGCGTGACCCGGGGTAAGCAGTGGGTGAGCGTGGAAGGCTTTGACCTGCTGGATATGCCGGGCGTGCTTTGGCGCAAGTTTGATTCCCTGGAAGTAGCCACTAATCTGGCTTTTATTGGTTCCATCAAGGACGATGTGCTGGATATCGAGGAATTGGCCATGGGCCTGCTGAGCCAGGTACGCCGGATCTACCCGGAAAAGATCCGGGACAGATATAAGCTAAGTGAAGAAGAGCTGGCGGGTTCGGCTTGGGAGCTTTTGGAGACCATTGGCCGCAAGCGGGGTATGCTGGTGAGCGGCGGCGAGGTAAATACCGAACGGGCCGCCATCATGCTGGTGGACGAGTTCCGGGCCTCCAAGTGGGGCCGCATCTCTCTGGAAAAGCCTCCCGCAAGGCAGGATGAGGAAGAGGACTATGACTGAGGAACTGTATGCCTTTGACCAGGCGGTGAGGGCGGAACACGGGACCTTCTGCGGGGTGGACGAGGCCGGCCGGGGCCCTCTGTGCGGGCCGGTGTGCTGCGCTGCCGTGATCCTGGACCCGGAAAACCCGATAGAAGGGGTCAATGATTCCAAAAAGCTCAGCGAGAAAAAGCGGGAACTGCTCTATGAGGAGATTACCCGGAAGGCACTGGCCTGGCAGGTAGTCATGGTGGGGCCGGAGGTGATCGACGAAAAAAATATTCTCTGGGCCACCATGGACGGAATGAGGCAGGCGGTGGAAGGACTGAAGATCCAGCCGGCCTTTGTGCTGGTGGACGGAAACCGCTGCCCTCAGCTGAACATCCCTGCTGCCAGCCAGGTAAAAGGGGACGGTGTAAGCGCCAGTATTGCGGCCGCATCCATCCTGGCCAAGGTCACCCGGGACCGGTATATGTGCCAGCTGGACAAGGAATATCCCCAATATCAGCTGGCAAAACATAAAGGCTACGGCACCAAGCTGCACTATGAGCTGATCCGCCAGTATGGCATCCAGCCTTTTTACCGCAAGAGCTTTTTGAAAAAGCTGGGGTACTGAGTTGGAAAGGGCAAAGCTGGGGGCAAAGGGGGAGGCAATAGCCGCCCAATATTACCTGCGGCAGGGCTACAGCCTGTATGCCCACAACTTCCGCTGCCGTATGGGGGAGCTGGACCTGGTCCTTACCCGAGGACGCCTTTTGGTGGTGGCGGAGGTCAAGACCCGCACCGACTGCCAGCGGGCCCGGCCCCGGGAGGCGGTGGATCTGTATAAACAGAAAAAGCTGATCCTGGCCTGCCGGTATCTGCTCACTCAGCTGCCTCCGGCTGACTGGACGATTCGCTTTGATGTGGTGGAGGTGTGCCCCCGCCCGGCGGGTGGTTATGAGGTCCACTGTATCCAGGATGCTTTCCGGGCGGGAGAGTTTTAGGCAGGAAACTTTTGAATGGCGGGGTCCGGTATGTTACAATGAAAGGGCTGCGCCGGGCCGCTCCCTGGGGGCGGGAAACAGAAAAGCGCGAGAGGGGAAAAAACGATGTGGTTTTACAGCACCAGAGATAAAAACAACCGGGTTCGCTCTTCCCAGGCCATTCTGCAGGGCCTTTCGGAGGAGGGCGGCCTTTTTGTGCCGGAAAGCTTTCCGCAGATCAATCTGGAAGAAGCCTGCCGGCTGGAATACCCCCAGCTGGCAGCGCTGATTCTGCGTCAGTATCTGGACGACTATGACCCGGATTTCCTGCTGCAGGCAGCGAGGGAAACCTATGGGGACGCCTTCCAGGGGAAGGCTGGGGAACTGAAGAAGGTGGAGAAGGGCCTGTACTCCCTGGAACTGTGGCACGGCCCCACCTGCGCCTTCAAGGATTACGCCCTGCAGCTGATGCCCCGTCTGCTGGTGCAGGCCAAGAAGAACCTGAACCGAGGTGAGACCACCCAGATTCTGGTGGCCACCAGCGGGGATACCGGCAAGGCTGCTCTGGCGGGATACCGGGATCTGCCGGGGATCCGCATCCAGGTATTCTATCCTGAGAGCGGTACCAGCGAGATCCAGCGGCTGCAGATGGCCACCCAGGAAGGGGAGAACCTGGCTGTCTGGGCTGTGCAGGGCAACTTTGATGACGCCCAGACCGGCGTGAAAAAAGCCTTTGCCGACCGGGAGCTGGAAAAAGCCCTGAATGCGCAGGGCGTCCGGCTTTCCAGCGCCAACTCCATCAACTGGGGCCGGCTGGTTCCCCAGATTGTCTACTACTTTGCCGCCTATGGCCGACTGGTGCGGGAAGGTGAAGTAAAGCTGGGGCAGAAGGTGGACTTCTGTGTGCCTACCGGGAACTTCGGGGACATTCTGGCCGGCTATTATGCCAAACGGATGGGCCTGCCTGTGGGGCGGCTGGTCTGCGCTTCCAATAAGAACAATGTACTCACCGATTTCTTTGCCACCGGCTTTTATGACGCCCGGCGGGAGTTTTATAAGACCGATTCGCCCTCCATGGATATCCTGATCTCTTCCAACCTGGAGCGGATGCTGTACCATCTGCTGGGCAGCGACGAGGCGGTGCGGCTGCGGATGGATCAGCTGGCCCGGACCGGCCGCTACACCATTGAGGAGCAGGACCTGAACCGGCTGAAAGAGGTGTTTGACGCCGGGTTTGCCTCCGATGAGGAAGGGGCCGGGCAGATCCGAACCTGCTTTGAAAAGGACGGATACCTCTGCGATACCCATACGGCGGTGGCCTTTAAAGTGGCCCGGGAATATATGGCCCGGCAGGCAGAACACAACCCGATGGTGGTGCTCAGCACCGCCAGCCCCTTCAAGTTCCCGGCGGCGGTGCTGGGGGCATTGGGACAGAAAGCGCCCCAGGATGATTTTGAGGCCCTGCATCTTCTGGAAGAGGTCTCGGGGTGCAAGGCGCCCCTCAGCCTGTGCCAGCTGAAAGAAATGCCGGTACGCTTTGACCGGGTGATTCGCCCGGAACAGATCAAGGCGGCTGCCCTGGGTGAGCTGTAACAGAAGCCCCAAAAGCGCCCGCCGGGCCCTCAAGGGGCGGCGGGCGCTCTGATTTGACAGCGCTCAAATCTCGGTAAAGGTCTCGCACATGGTCTTTTCCGGGTCGGCGCTCTGGCTGCGCACATGGATGCCGGGGGCAGTGCAGCAGCTGTTTCCGTTGTTGTGTACGCAGTTAGAGACTTCGCAGCAGATCCCCTGCAGAACGGGCTCCTGTTGGTCCATGCCTATCCCTCCTTTTTCGGGTTAGTATGGCAGGCAGATCCCGGTTTTATCAGTTGAACGGGAGGTTTTCCATGGCAATTTTTGTGATCGCGGATCTGCACCTCTCCCTGGGCGCGGCCGATAAGCCGATGGATGTGTTCGAGGGCTGGCAGGGGTATCTGCCCAAGCTGGAACGGAACTGGCGTACCCTGATTGCGCCGGAGGATACGGTGGTGCTGCCGGGAGATATCAGCTGGGCCATGAGCCTGGAGGATACCCGGGAGGACTTTGCTTTCCTGAACGCTCTGCCCGGCAAAAAGATCATCCTGAAGGGAAACCACGATTATTGGTGGACCACCCTGAACAAGATGAACCGCTTTCTGAAAGTCAACGGTTTTGATACCCTGCAGATCCTGCACAACACTGCGATCCAGGCGGAAGGCGTGTTTTTGTGCGGTACCCGGGGTTGGATGAGCGATGTGCAGGGGCCGGAGGATGAAAAGATCCTGAACCGGGAGATCGGCCGGCTGAGAATGAGCCTGGAAGCCGCCGGGGAAGGGGAAAAGCTGGCCTTTCTCCATTATCCGCCCCTGTACCCCGGGCAGATGGAGGGCGGCCTGGCAAACCTTTTGAAGGAATTCGGGGTGAGCCGCTGCTTTTATGGCCACCTTCACGGCGTTTCCATCCGGTATGCGGTGCAGGGAGAACATGACGGAGTGGATTACCGCCTCATCAGCGCCGACGCACTGAAATTTTGTCCCTATAAAATCCGGTAATGGACAAAAAAATCTGGCATTTTTTTGCATCCTATGCTATAATCTCAAAGAATGGCCGCATCTGTGCGCTATGGGGCGCTTTTCCATAAAAAAGCCCGCCGCAAAGCAGCGGTTTCCTGCTCTGCGGATCCCAGGCAGCCGTCAAAAAGTCGTATTATTTTTTGGAGGAAATAGAATGAAACTGGTAAAAAGCGAAAAACTGGAAAAAAGCATGTACGAACTTCAGTTTGCGGTGGACGCGGAAACCTTCCAGGCTGCCGTTGACAAGGCTTTCAAGCGCGAGGGCAAAAAGTATTCTGTTCCCGGCTTCCGTAAGGGCAAGGCTCCCCGTCATCTGATCGAGAAGCTGTACGGTGCCGATATCTTCCATTACGATGCTATCAATGATCTGTTCCCGGCCAACTACGAGGCCGCTGTGGAAGAGGCCGGCATCGAGGTTGTGGGCCAGCCCGAGGCGGACGTGGTTTCCCAGTCCCTGGAAGAGGGCGTTGTCCTCAAGGTGATCGTGCCGGTTAAGCCCGAGGTCACCCTGGGCGAATACACTGGTTTAAAGGCTACCAAGAAGGTCCATACTGTGGAGGAGTCCGATGTGGACGCCGAGCTGGCCCGTATGCAGGACCGCAACGGCCGGATGATCACCGTGGACGGCAAGGCCGAGAACGGCGATACCGCCAACATCGACTTTGAGGGCTTTGTGGACGGCGTCGCTTTCGAGGGCGGCAAGGCTGAAAACTACGGCCTGGTTCTGGGCAGCGGTTCCTTCATCCCCGGCTTTGAAGAGCAGGTGGTGGGCCATGCCGCCGGCGAAGAGTTCGACGTGAACGTCACCTTCCCCGAGGAGTATCAGGCCAAGGAGCTGGCCGGCAAGGCTGCCGTCTTCAAGATTAAGCTGCATGAGGTGCAGCGCAAGGAGCTGCCCGCCCTGGACGACGAGTTCGCCAAGGACGTGAGCGAGTTCGACACCCTGGATGAGCTGAAGGCCGACATCCGCAAGGGCATGGAGGAGCGCAACGAGAAGAGCGCTTCCCTGGACGTGGAAAACGATCTGGTGGATCAGGTTGTGGCCGGCATGCAGGCGGATATCCCCGCTGCCATGATCGAGAGCCGCATCGACGATTCCGTGCGGGATTTTGAGTACCGCCTCTCCCAGCAGGGCCTGAAGCTGGCGGATTACCTGAAGTATATGGGCGTTTCCATGGATGATTTCCGTTCCAACTTCAAGGAGAACGCTGAGAAGCAGGTCAAGATGCGTCTGGCCCTGGAGGCTGTGGCCGCCAAGGAGAACATCGTGGCTTCCGATGAGGAGTTTGAGGCCAAGGTGAAGGAGCTGGCTGACCAGTACAAGATGGAAGTCGATCAGGTTAAGGCTGTTGTGAACGCGGAGGAATTGAAAAAGGATCTGGGCGTCAACAAGGCAATCGACTTTATTAAGGAAAAGGCCGTGATCACGACCGAAACCGTAGGCAAAGAAGAAGAGGCCAAGACCGAGACCGAGGCTGAATAATTTGCTGCTTTAAAGTTGACCGGTACGCGCCCAGCGGGTGTGGTATCGGTCAACTTTTCTTAAGAATTGGATTTTCAGGAGGCGAAAGCACCATGAGTTTGGTCCCTTATGTCGTTGAACAGACCGCGCGGGGAGAGCGCTCTTACGATATCTTTTCCCGTTTGCTGAATGACCGCATCATTGTTTTGAGCGAGGATGTGAACCCCGCCTCTGCCAGCGTGGTGGTGGCCCAGCTGCTTTACCTGGAAGGGCAGGACCCGGAAAAGGATATCAGCTTTTATATCAACAGCCCTGGCGGCTCCATCACCGACGGCATGGCCATCCACGACACCATGAAGTATATCAAGTGCGATGTCTCCACCATCTGCGTAGGCATGGCCGCTTCCATGGGCGCGTTCCTGCTGGCCAGCGGCACCAAGGGCAAGCGCTTCGCTCTGCCCAATGCGGAGATCATGATCCATCAGCCCCTGATCGGCGGGGGCGGCATCTCCGGCCAGGCCACCGATATTAAGATCCATGCCGATCATATCATCCGGATCAAGGAAAAAATGAACACCATGCTCAGCGAGTACACGGGTCAGCCCCTGGAAGTGATCAAGGCGGATACCGAGCGGGACAATTATCTGACCGCCCAGCAGGCCGCTGATTACGGGCTGATCGACAAAGTGATCTCCAGCAGATAAAGCAAAAGAGGTACTCAATGGCGAACAACAATCAGGGCAATAAAGAAAAGACCCCGGTCTGCAGCTTCTGCGGCAAAAGCCAGGATGCAGTGGAGCGGATGGTTCTGGGCCCTGGGGTCAGCATCTGCAGCGAATGCATCGAGTTGTGCTATTCCATCCTGCATGATGACGAACCCCTGCCCAAGGCGGGCCCCCGCCGGCCTGCCAAGAACGGCTCTATGCCGTCCATCAACATCCTGAGCCCGGCCGAGATCAAAGAGCGGCTGGATCAGTATGTGATCGGCCAGGATGAGGCGAAGATCACCCTGGCGGTTTCGGTTTACAACCATTACAAGCGGATCCTCAGCGGTTCGGAAAATGATGTGGAGCTGCAGAAGAGCAATGTGCTGATGCTGGGCCCCTCCGGCGTGGGCAAGACCCTGCTGGCCCAGACCCTGGCCAAGATGCTGGGTGTGCCCTTTGCCATTGCGGACGCCACCACCCTCACCGAGGCCGGCTATGTGGGCGAGGATGTGGAGAACATCCTGCTCAAGCTGATCCAGGCGGCGGATTTTGATATCCCCAAGGCCGAGATCGGCATCATCTACATTGATGAGATCGACAAGATCACCCGCAAGAGCGAGAACCCCTCCATCACCCGGGACGTGGGCGGCGAGGGTGTGCAGCAGGCCCTGCTGAAGATCCTGGAAGGCACCGTGAGCAACGTGCCGCCCCAGGGCGGCCGCAAGCACCCCCAGCAGGAGTTCATCCAGATTAACACCAAGAACATCCTGTTCATCTGCGGCGGCGCTTTCGACGGGCTGGAAAAGCTGATCCAGAAGCGCACCGATACTTCGGCTCTGGGCTTTGGCCGTCAGCTCAAGGAGAACAAGGTGGATACCCACAAGGTTTTGTCCCAGGTAGAGCCCCACGATCTGGTCAAATTCGGCCTGATTCCCGAGCTCATTGGCCGTATCCCCGTGGTTACGGTGCTGGATGCTCTGGATGAGGACGCTCTGGTCCGTGTGCTGAAGGAGCCCAAGAACAGCCTGCTCAAGCAGTACCAGGCCCTGTTCCAGATGGACAATGTGACGCTGGAATTTACCGAGGGGGCCCTGCGCGCGGTGGCCCGCAAAACCATCGAGCGCAAGAGCGGCGCCCGCGGCCTGCGCAGCGTGATGGAAAAGCTGCTGATGCCGGTGATGTATCAGATCCCCAGCGACCCCACCATCATTCGGGTTACGGTGGACGAGGACGCCGTCAACGGCGGCCAGCCCAAGTTGGAATACGGCGCAGTGCGCAAGCGGTATAAAAACCAGCTGCCTGTGGCCTGACCGGCTCTCGATTCAAGAATTTATCAGAAAAACAGGCCGGAAAACGGCCTGTTTTTCTTGTTTTTGGGGCTTTGGGAAAATCCTACCCCAAGGTTGAACATTTCATAGCTTTTGTGTATAATGAATACTCAATAAGTCCCTTTCCACTCTGGGGACGGAAGGGAAGAGTTACTGTATGTCTGAAAGAGTTAAAATCAAGCTGGACCGGGAAGTACAGCGCATGCCTGCCATCGCACTTCGCGGTCTGGTGGTTTTTCCAAATAATGTGGTCCACTTTGAGGTGGGCCGGGAGCGTTCCATCGCCGCAGTGGAATGGGCGATGGAGAATACCAATGCCATCTTTTTGGTGGCCCAGCGGGAGATGGATGTGGAAGATCCCGGCATGAAGGATCTGTATACCTACGGAGTTGTGGCCGAGGTCAAGCAGGTGCTGCGGGTTTCCAACGAGCTGGTGAAGGTCCTGGTGGAAGGTAAGTACCGGGCCAAGCTTTTGGGGCTGGACAACAACGAAAAATACCTGCAGGCGGCCATCCGGCCTGCGCCGGTGCGGGGGCTCAAAGCCGGTATCTCGGTGGACACCGACGCCATGGTGCGCACCATCAAGGAGACCTTTGAGAACTATCTGGCCCTGAATCCCCGGCTGTCCAAGGATGTGGTGTACAACATCCTTTCCAGCGACGACCCGGCCTATCTCAGCGAATACATACCTGCCAACCTGCTCTTTAAATATCAGGACCGGCAGATGATCCTGGACGAAAACACCCTTACCAGCCGGCTGGAACACCTGCTGGTGCTGCTGCGCCGGGAGTGCCAGATCCTGAAGATTGAAAGGGAGCTGGAGGAAAAGGTAGAAGATCAGATGGACAAAAACCAGCGGGAATACTACCTGCGGGAGCAGATGCATCTGATCGCCGAGGAGTTGGGGGAGAGTGAGGATTCCCACGACGAAGCCAGCCGGTATCTGAAAAAGATCCAGCAGACTCCCATGGGCCAGGAAGCCACCGAAAAGCTCACCAAGGAGGCCGAGCGCCTGGCGAGGATGCAGTCCAGCAGCCCGGAAGCGGCTGTGGTGCGCACCTATCTGGATACCTGCCTGGACCTTCCCTGGTCTGTGACCACGGTGGATGACCTGAACATCCAGCGAGCACAGCAGGTGCTGGATAAGGAGCATTACGGCCTGGCCAAGGTGAAGGATCGGATCCTGGAACTGCTGGCGGTCCGCAAACTCAGCCCGGACGTGAAGGGACAGATCATCTGCCTGGTGGGCCCCCCGGGCGTAGGCAAGACCTCCATCGCGCGCTCGGTGGCCCAGTGCCTGGGCCGCAAGTACGCCCGGATGAGCCTGGGCGGCGTGCGGGACGAGGCCGAGATTCGGGGTCACCGCCGCACCTATATCGGCGCCATGCCGGGCAAGATCATCAGCGCCATCCAGACGGCCAAGAGCCGCAACCCTCTGATCCTGCTGGATGAGATCGACAAACTGGCCAATGACTTCCGGGGTGACCCGGCCTCCGCTCTGCTGGAAGTGCTGGATCCGGAGCAGAACAAGACCTTCAAGGACCATTATCTGGATATTCCTTTTGATCTGAGCGAAGTTCTGTTTATTACCACGGCCAACTCACTGGAAACCATCCCCGGCCCCCTGCGGGACCGGATGGATATCATCGAGCTGCCCAGCTATACCCGTATTGAAAAATATCAGATTGCGCGCCGCCATCTGATCCCCAAGCAGCTGAAGAATACCGGCCTGGAAAAGAAGGTGGTGTTTCGTTCGGCTGCCATCTATGGCATCATTGACGGCTATGTGCAGGAGGCGGGTGTCCGCAGCCTGGAGCGTACCATCGTGGAAGTGCTGCGCAAGTGCGCCCGCAAGATCGCGGCCGGGGAGAGCGAGAATTTCTGTGTCACCGCGGCTTCGCTGGAAGAACTGCTGGGCCCCCGCCGGGTCAAGAAGAATTTCCTGAACCGGAATAACTCTGTAGGTATTGCCAACGGCCTGGCCTGGACCAGTATCGGCGGCGAGACTCTGCCCATCGAGGTGGCGGCCATTCCGGGCGGCGACGGCAAGATCGAGGTTACCGGCTCCCTGGGCGATGTGATGAAGGAGAGCGCAAAACTGGCGCTGACCTACACCCGTGTGCATGCCCAGGAATATGGGATTGACCCGGAAATGCTCAAGAAGCTGGACCTGCATATTCATGCGCCGGAAGGGGCGGTACCCAAGGACGGCCCCAGCGCCGGCGTGACCCTCACCACGGCCCTGATTTCCTGCCTGTCCGGTCGGCCTGTCCGCTCGGATCTGGCTATGACCGGCGAAATCACCCTGCACGGGAATGTACTGCCCATCGGCGGGCTGCGGGAAAAGAGCATGGCTGCCTATCGGGAAGGGATGAAGACCGTGCTGATCCCCAAGGAGAATCAGAGCGACCTTTATGAGGTGGATCCCCTGGTCAAGGAGAAGATCCATTTCGTTCCGGTGTCCAATCTTCAGCAGGTGCTCAAGCTGGCCCTAATCCCGGTGGAAGGGGAAGCAAAAGCCACCCACCGCCAGGCAGAGGAAGGGCATGCAGCCAAGGCTCCTGCGCCGGCGGAAAAAAGCTCCGCCGTGCTGCGGCAGTAAAAGAGGAGATCATGAATTTCAATAAAGCGGAATTTCTGGCGTCTTATGGCCTGGCCAGCCAGCTGCCCGACAGCGACCGCCCCGAGTTTGTTTTTTCGGGGCGGTCCAATGTGGGCAAATCCAGCCTGATCAACAAGCTGTGCAACCGGAAAAATCTGGCCAGAGTCAGCGCAACGCCGGGCAAAACAGCCACCATCAACTATTATCAGGTGGATGATGTGTATTTTGTGGACCTGCCCGGGTATGGGTACGCAAAGGTCTCGGCAGCCGAGCGCCGCCGGTGGGACCAGCTGATCAACCGATATTTTGAGGCAAGGCGTAGCCAGGCCCTGCTGCTGCAGCTGCTGGACAGCCGCCACGCCCCCTCGGCGGACGATTTGCAGATGATGGAATATCTGCGCTATCACGGCATTCCTTTCCGGGTGGTGCTGACCAAGATCGATAAGCTGAAAAAAAGTCAATTGGCTGTGCTGGAGAAGCAGTTCCGGGAATACTGTGCCCCCTATGGCTGTGAAGGAATTTCTCCTGTCAGCAGTGAAAAGGGGACCGGTGTTCCGGAATTGCAGGCTCTGATGGCAAGCTTTTTGGAAAAGGATGGGGATTGACCCATGGCCTATAACGAATTTGCGTACTTTTATGACGAATTCAACGGTGAAGCCGATTACGAGGCTCTCTTCGGGTACATCCATGCCAAGCTGCAGCAGGCGGGCATCCAAAACGGGATCGTGGCCGATCTTGGCTGCGGAACCGGCGATCTGACCCTGATGCTGGCCCAGGCCGGCTACGATATGATCGGAGTGGATCAGTCGGAAGAGATGCTCTCGGTGGTACGGGATAAGGCGGATCAACTGGAAATGGGAGATCGGCTGCTCCTGCTGCAGCAGGATATCCTGGAATTGGACCTGTACGGCACGATTCGGGCCGTGGTATCCACTTTTGATACCTATAATCATATCCCGCCGGATCGGTTTGAAACGGCGATCCGCAAGGCTGCCTTCTTTATGGAAGAAGGCGGCCTGTTTGTGTTTGATATGAACACCCCCTATAAGCACCGGGAGGTTCTGGGCGAGAACCGGTATGAGATCGAAACGCCGGAGGCCAGATGCCTGTGGCAAAATCACTATGATGAAGAGAACGGACGGGTGGAGATCCTGCTCACCATTGAAAATATGGAGGAGCAGGAGACCTACCATGAGGATTTTTATGAGTACAGCTATGAGCCGGGCTATGTAAAGAAGGTACTGGAACAGTATGGCTTCCAATGCCTGGAGATGGCAGACGGAGAGGACTTTGGCCCTCTGCGGGAAAAATCCCAGCGGGTGATTTTTACCGCCCGCAAACAGTACACACAGGAGAGCGATCAGAATGGAAAATAAGAAAAATATGCTGCGGGCCATTTCGGAAAATGGGGGAGTGGTGTTCTGCGGCCTGGATTCCACCGATATGGTGCGCCGGATGGAAGAACTGCACAAACCCAGCGCAGTTTGCAGCGCGGCTCTGGGGAGGCTGCTCACGGCGGCTTCCATGATGGGGATCATGCTGAAAAGCGAGAAGGACACCGTGACCCTGCGGGTCAAGGGCGGCGGCCCTGCCGGGCTGCTGCTGGCCGTTTCGGATGGCACCGGGAACGTTAAGGGGTATATGGAAAATCCTCTGGCGGATATGCCGGCCCGCCCGGACGGGAAACTGAATGTGGGCGGCGTAGTGGGCCGGGATGGCACCCTGAGCGTGGTGCGTGATCTGGGCCTGAAAGAGCCCTATGTGGGGATGGTACCCCTGGTGTCCGGCGAAATTGCCGAGGATGTTACCTCTTATTATGCGGTGAGCGAGCAGATTCCCACTGTATGTGCTCTGGGGGTGTTGGTGAACCCGGATCTGACCATTCGGTGCGCAGGGGGCTTTTTGCTCCAGCTGCTTCCCGGGGCCAGTGAGGAGGAGATCAGCCGGTTGGAGAAAAATATTGCCGCCATGCCCAGTGTGACCCAGATGCTGGATCAGGGGGCGGATCCCCGCAAGATGATGGAGCTGGCTATGGCAGGCTTCGATCCCCAGGTGCTGGACGAGTACCGGGTGGATTATCGCTGCGACTGCAGTATGGAGCGCACCGAGCGCGCCCTGATCAGCCTGGGGAAAAAAGAGCTGGAAGATCTGTATAAGGAAGAGCCCACCGCAGAGGTGGTGTGTCAGTTCTGCAATAAAAAATACCAGGTGGACCTGGGAAAATTGATTAAAAAAGTGTAACAATTTTCATTTTGACATGAATTTCTTTGCATAAAATAGGAAGAAAAAATGGAAAAGCAGGAAAATAATTCATCGTTTTATCGATAAATATATGCTTTTTGAATGGGAAATTTAAAAAAATCAAAAAAATGTGTTGACAAATGGGTCTTAATGCGATAGAATAAACAGCGTCGCCCGGAGATGTTACTCAACTCTTCCGAAAAGACCTGCGGCCGTAGCTCATCTGGTAGAGCGCCACCTTGCCAAGGTGGAGGTAGCGAGTTCGAGCCTCGTCGGCCGCTCCACATTTTTGGAAGTTTAGCTCAGCTGGGAGAGCATCTGCCTTACAAGCAGAGGGTCACAGGTTCGAGTCCTGTAACTTCCACCATGTGGCCCGGTAGTTCAGTTGGTTAGAACGCTAGCCTGTCACGCTAGAGGTCGTCAGTTCGAGCCTGATCCGGGTCGCCACTATGCCTCTGTAGCTCAGTCGGTAGAGCAGGGGACTGAAAATCCCCGTGTCATTGGTTCGATTCCGATCGGAGGCACCAAAAAAACGCAGGTATCCAAACGGATACCTGCGTTTTTTGTTGTTTTATCGCGGTTTGATTAAAATCTGAACAAAACACAACAATATGAATATTTATTCTCAAGGTTCGGAATAATAACTGTAACAATATACAAAAGACCCGGAAAAGCAAAAGAAATCCAAAACAGGTCTTTACTTTTTCTGGGAACCGTGGTATTATACTAATGCACCAAACGACAGGGGGTTCACAAAAAGCCCGGATGCCTTGTTTGTGCGGCCGTAGCTCATCTGGTAGAGCGCCACCTTGCCAAGGTGGAGGTAGCGAGTTCGAGCCTCGTCGGCCGCTCCAAAAAACGTGAAGCGGTTACCGCTTCACAATATGGTTCCGTGGCCAAGTGGTAAGGCAAAGGTCTGCAAAACCTTCATTCACCAGTTCGAATCTGGTCGGAACCTCCAAAAAGCCCGGTAGAGAAATCTATCGGGCTTTTCTCTTGTTTGATGTTTTGCCTTTTCACCGGAAGGCCCGGCGAAAAGGCAAGAGTCTGGCTAAGGCGGTAGCACCGGCCGGCTCGGGGCCCTTCAGGATAGCGGAGGATTAAATCTGTGAGAGAAAAACTGAAAACCATTTATATATGTTCGGAATGCGGGGAGACCAGCCCCCGGTGGATGGGGCGCTGCCCCTCCTGCGGAGCCTGGAACACCATGACGGAGGATGTGGTGGCCCAGCCTTCAGGTGGTTCCTCTTTGAAGGGAAGCCGTGCAGAGAGCGTCCTGGGGGGCGCAGGGCTCACGGCGGGTAAACTTTCAGAGACCAGCATCAGCGAAGAGCAAAGCCGGATCGTGACCCATATCCATGAACTGGACCGGGTGCTGGGGGGCGGCATTGTGCTGGGCAGCGTGGTGCTTCTGGGCGGTGAGCCGGGCGCAGGCAAGTCCACCCTTTTGCTGCAGCTCTGCGGCAATATTTCGGCCCACTATGAGGTTTTGTATGTGACAGGCGAGGAATCGGTACGGCAGATCAAATTGCGCGCAAATCGCCTGAAAGTGCCCCAGGAGAACATCTGGCTCACGGCCGGCAACGATATTGATGCCATCTGTGAGCTGATCGAGCAGAAAAAGCCGGATCTGGTGGTGATTGACTCTATCCAGACCATGCACTGCAGTTCGGTGGCTTCTTCTGCCGGCAGCGTGTCCCAGGTGCGGGAGTGTTCCTCCCGGCTTTTGAATGTGGCAAAGCGGCTGGAGATCCCGACTTTTATTGTGGGCCATGTGAATAAGGATGGCGCCATCGCCGGCCCCAAGGTGATGGAGCATATTGTGGATACGGTGCTGTACTTTGAAGGCGACAAAACGCTGCCTTACCGCATTTTGCGGGCAGTAAAGAACCGATACGGCTCCACCAACGAAATCGGCATGTTTGATATGACCACCCAGGGTTTGCAGGAGATCGATAATCCCTCTCAGCTGTTGCTGGAAGGCCGCCCCTTGGGTATCAGCGGCAACAGTGTCTGCTGCGTGATGGAGGGCACCAGGCCGGTGCTCAGCGAGATCCAGGCACTGGTCACAAAAAGCGGCCTGTCCACCGCCAGGCGCACCTCCAGCGGCTTTGATTATAACCGGGCCAATCTGCTGCTGGCAGTGCTGGAAAAGCGTGCCGGGTATTTCTTCGGCAATCTGGATGTATATATCAATGTGGTGGGTGGATTGTACCTCAGCGAGACTTCCTGTGATCTTTCGGTCTGTATTGCGCTTTTGTCCTCCTTGCTGGATAAGCCGGTGGGGGATAAAACTGTGGCCATCGGAGAAGTGGGGCTGGGAGGAGAGATCCGCAACGTGAACTCGCTGGAGCAGCGTTTGCGGGAAGCCCAGCGGATCGGCTTTACCAAGGCCATTGTGCCGCAGCACAGCCTCCGCCAGCTGAATCTGCAGGAATTTCAGGATATGGAGCTGATTGGCCTCAACTATGTGCGGGATGCGGTACGGGCGCTGGAAGGTTAAAACATGCGGACAGGGGGGCTTTGCCAGACTCTGCACAGACCGGCGCAAAGCCGGGGCAGGGGGAAAGGCCCTTCCCTGAAAGAAATATATTATTTCGCTAAATGTAAATTTAGCGAAACATAGGGGAGCGCAAAATGGCCCTTTCCGGCCGCGGCCCCTCTTGGGCGCCGTTTGCGTGCTTTAGCGGCAGCTGATTGCCGGAGGCTGCTTTTTGTGTGCATGGCCGTCAAATCCAGTGAATGCGCAGCTTTCCGTCAAATATTTTGCTGGCGCAATGTTGTTTGCGCCGGCAGGTTTTAAATGAAATCGGGAGATTGTATGGCAGAAAAAAAGAATCGATATGAATATGAAGATGTTCCCCAGGATGTGCGGGATTATCTTCGCTATATGAGCACGGTCAACAACCGTTCACCCCGTACCATTGACGGCTATCACATCGACCTGCGCACCTTCTTCCGCTATCTGTATGGCGTGCGGAACCCCCAGTGCGCCCAGGCTTTTGAGGACCGGAATATCAGCGGATTGGACCGGGCCTTCATCGCAGCCATTACCAAGGAAGAGATCTTTGATTATCTCTATTATTTAAAGGAAGAACGCCGCAATGCGCCGGCGGCCCGTGCCCGGAAGCTGAGCAGCATCAAGGGCTTTTTTACCTTTATGACCGTCAAGACCGACCGGCTGCCTTTCGACCCGGCCCGGGATGTGAGCGTGCCGGCCCAGCGCAAGACCATGCCAAAATACCTTTCTCTGGAAGAATCCATGGAATTGTTAAAAAATATACAAAGTGGGTTTTATACCCGGGATTACTGCATTCTCACCCTGTTTCTGAACTGCGGCATGCGTCTGAGCGAGCTGGTGGGAATTAACCTGGGCGATTTTAAGGAAGGCACGGTACGGATTGTGGGCAAGGGCGACAAAGAGCGCCTGGTGTACTTAAACAAGGCCTGTGAGATGGCTTTGAAGGATTACTTGGAGGAAAGGGCTTCCCTGCCCCGTCTGGTGGATAAAAACGCGCTGTTCATCTCCAAGCGCACCGGGCGGCGTATGAGCAACCGTCGGGTGGAACAGGTGGTGGAACAGTGCCTGAAAACCGCCGGATTGGAAGGAAGAGGCTATTCCGTGCACAAATTGCGGCACACGGCAGCTACCCTGATGTATCGGTACGGCGGGGCGGATATGCTGGCGTTGAAGGAGATCCTGGGCCATGCTCATGTGACCACCACCGAAATCTACACCCACATCAACACCGAGCGGCTGCAGAAAGCCGTGCGGTCCTCGCCTCTTTCCAAGCTGCATTTTGAGCAGAAAAGCGAGGACGAGTCAATCCAGCAGGAAACCGAAGACCTGGCAGAGCAGGACAGCCAGGCCGCAGGGCAGGATGGCCAGGATGGAATTCAGTAAGTATACCCGCATCAATCTGTTTTGAAGCGACTGAAGAGAGACAGGCCTTGCTCCCCTGCTTGTCCGCCAAAGGGCAAGAGAGCTTCGGCTGGCAGCCCGGAACAGATAGAGCGAAAGTACAGCGGCCAGCGCCTCAACAGGCCAGAAAAGCAGAATAGCGCTGAGCATGCCCTGCCGCCCTTCTTCCAGCAAAAGCTGGATGAGAAAGCTGCCGGTGGCGGCCCCCTTGAGAAAAGCCAGGGCAAACAGTGCCGGCAGCCCGAAGGTGCACAGCCCCATCAGAAGGACGGCGGTGAACAGCACAAAGAGGGATAAAAATCGGGTGCCGAACAATAGCGGGAACTGATCTTCCCGGCACAAGGAGAGGATGTTTTCGTAATAGTATTGCAGATAGACCAGAGGACCGCTGCTGAGTTTTTGACAGAGTAGACTGCCCCAGGCCTCCCCGGCCAGATAGCTGCCGGCAAAGGCCAGCAGCCAGAGCAGGCTGACATCCCGGCTGGACGCGGTGGGGATGCGGGGCGCTTCCGGCTTGGCAATCGGAGCGCTGCGGGGCATGACGGGCGTATGTTTTTGTTGATAGGTCCACAAGGTTGTCCCCTCCTGTATGGAAAATAGATGGCTTTCCCCCTTGCGGGAAAAGCCATCGGTGGCCGGAGTTTCAGGGCCGTCTGGGCTTTTTGGGCGCGCTGTTCCGGTAGTTGGCAAACAGCCCGCCCAGCAGGCCGCTGGTGAGCAGCGCGGCAGCCCGGAGCGCGGTAAGGCTGGTAAACTGTGGCTCGCCTTCCATAAGAGCTGCCGCAAGGAACAGTCCGAACAGTACCGTGCCCACACAGAGGCCGGCCAGAGCGCCGGAAAACTTGTAAGTCCGGGTAAGAAGCAGGCTGATCAAAAAGGCGCCTGCGCAGACACTGGCAGTGGAAAAGGGCACCGCCATATATAAAGGAAGATTCGTCCTGCTGAGAAGGCAGGCGAACAGAAAAAAGCAAAGGCCGGTGGCGGCCAGGCCGAAAAGGACACACAAACATCCCGGAAGCCAGGAGCGTGCGGACGGCTTGCTGTGCTGTTTGCGCTGTTTTTGGTATTCCATAATCAAAACACCCCCTGCATAACATAAAGTATGCGGGGGGTGTTTGCTTTATGCCTTTGAGGCGTGGTTTAAACAAAAATGGCAGGGGCCTAAAACAGCCCCTGCCGGAAAAATCATCTTATTTCTTTTCGGGCACATCCAGGTTCAGCTTGTCCACAGCCTGGATAGCGGTGCGCAGGAAACGGATGCGAACACGGTCGCTGCCGGTTTCCAGCACGAAGGTCTCGTCCTTAATGGCGACCACGCGGCCGATCACGCCGCCGATGGTGGTCACTTCATCCCCGATTTCCAGGGCGTTCCGCATTTCGGTGTCTTTTTTCTGCTGCTTCTTCTGAGGGCGCCAAATCAAAAAGTACATCAGCGCAAACATCAGTACCATTGTGATGAGCAGGCTCATTGTCTGGTCCATTATAGGATAATCTCCTTTATCAAAGTATTTTGGTACGCAAGAAAGATTATAGCAAATCTTGCCGGGTCATGCAAGGGAAAAGGGCCGTATGGCGGATAAAATGCCAAACTTTCACCATCTTTTTGCCCTTTGCCGGCAAAAGGTCAGATGCGGGTATCCAGCAGCTGCACATAATGGTCATGGAACTGCCCAAAGGTGCCGGCATCCAGTTCCTGGCGAATCCGTTCCATCAGGTGATTGTAGAAATAGAGGTTGTGCATGACGGCCAGCCGCATGCCCAGCATTTCGTCTGCCTTGAAAAGATGGCGGATATAGGCACGGGAGAAATTCTTGCAGACGGGGCAATCACATTCCGGATCAATGGGAGATTCGTCCCGCTCGTATTTGGCGTTCTTGATATTGATGATGCCGTTCCAGGTGTTCAGATGCCCGTGCCGGGCGTTGCGGCTGGGCATCACGCAGTCAAACAGGTCCACCCCGCGGTATACGGCTTCCAGAATGTTGCCGGGGGTGCCCACCCCCATCAGATAGCGGATCTTTTCCCGGGGCATATGGGGCTCCACCGCCGAGATGATCTGATACATCACAGGGGCAGGCTCGCCTACCGCCAGACCGCCGATGGCATAGCCGTCCAGATCCAGCTGAGCGATCTCTTTCATATGCTCCACCCGCAGGTCCTCAAAGGTGCAGCCCTGGTTGATGCCGAAGAGCAGCTGATCCGGGTTGACCGCCTTCCCCTCCGATTTCAGCCGGGCCATTTCGGCCTTGCAGCGCCGCAGCCACCGGGTGGTTCTGGCGCAGCTGTCCTTGGAATAGGAATAAGGGGCGGGGTTTTCCACGCATTCGTCAAAGGCCATGGCGATGGTGGAGCCAAGGTTGGCCTGGATCTGCATGCTTTCTTCCGGGCCCATAAAGATCCGGTGCCCGTCCAGATGGGAACTGAAAGCTACGCCCTCCTCGGTGATCTTGCGGAGCTTGGCCAGGCTGAATACCTGGAAACCGCCGCTGTCGGTGAGAATGGGGCCCTGCCAGCGGGTAAACTTGTGCAGCCCGCCCAGATCGGCCACCAGCTTGTCACCAGGGCGCAGATGGAGATGGTAGGTATTGCAGAGCATGACCTGGCAGCGGATATCTTTCAGATCAAAGGCGGAAAGCCCGCCCTTGATGGCGCCGGCGGTGGCCACATTCATAAAAGCGGGGGTCTGGACCGTGCCGTGGACCGTCTCAAATGCGCCCCGGCGGGCGCTGCCCTCTTGCTTCAGCAGTTTGTATGCCATAAAACGGGGTTCCTTTCTGTTTAGATGATCAGCATGGCGTCGCCAAAGCTGAAGAAACGATATTTTTCCTGTACTGCGATCTTGTAGGCTTCCATGGTATGCTCATACCCGCAGAAGGCGCTGACCAGCATGATCAGGGTGCTTTCGGGCAGATGGAAGTTGGTGATGAGCCCGTCGATGCAGCGGAATTCACAGCCGGGATACAGGAAAATATCCGTATCACCGCTGCAAGCCCGGATCTCGCCGTATTTTTTGGCCACGGATTCCAGGGTGCGGCAGCTGGTGGTACCCACGCTGATGACACGATGCCCCTCGGCCTTGGCCTGGCGGATCAGCTGGGCAGTCTCCTCGCTGACGCTGTACCACTCGGAGTGCATCACGTGATCGGCGATGTTCTCCTCTTTTACCGGCCGGAAGGTGCCCAGCCCCACATGCAGGGTGACTTCGGCAATGCGGATGCCAAGACCCCGCAGGGTATCCATCAGCTCCGGGGTGAAATGCAGTCCGGCGGTGGGGGCGGCGGCGCTGCCCAGTTCCTTGGCATAGACGGTTTGGTACTGGCTTTGATCTTCCAGCTGTTTGGTAATGTAGGGAGGCAGAGGCATTTTGCCAAAGCTGTCCAGCTTTTCATACAGGGTCTCGGTATCGTAGAAGAAGGTTACCAGCTTGTTGCCGTCCTCTTCGGTCTGCTCGATCTGGGCGGTCAGGGTGCCGTCCCCAAAAGTGAGCCGGGTGCCGGGCTGCAGCCGCTTGCCGGGTTTGGCCAAGCACTCCCAGGTATTCCCTTTCACCTGCCGCAGCAGCAAAACCTCGCACACTGCCCCGGTGGGTACTTTCTGGCCAATCAGGCGGGCCGGCAGCACCTTGGAATTGTTGACCACCAGGAGATCTCCCGGCTGGAGCAACTGAGGAAGATCATGAAAAATACGATGTTCCACCTGGCCGGTACGCCGGTCCAGGCACATCAGGCGGGCTGAATCCCGGGGGTCGGCGGGTTCCTGAGCGATCAGTTCTTTGGGAAGGTCGAACCAAAAATCTTTTTTCAGCATCTGCAAAGTTTTCCCTTTCTGCCGTTGACAAGGGCAAAAGTGAATGTTATAGTTAAAACGAATACAGAGGTGCGATGGGCATCAGTAACATTCTGCGGCTGCCAGGCTGTCAAGTGGGATGCGAAAGGGCAAGTCGCCGAAGGCGATGTTCGGCAAGCATTCGCCTGGTTTCAATGCTGAACAAGATTGAGACTGTCACGCAGAATGTGTGGAGTGCTGTGTTCAACTCATGCAATATCTAATTATATTGCATCTCTTGCCGGTTTTCAAGCCGGTATTTTTTTTACCGTTTTTGCAGATTAAGCGCTCAAAAGAGCGGTGCGGAAAGGATCTTGAGTATCATGAAAGAGTTCAAAGTCGGTGTTGTAGGCGCTACGGGTATGGTTGGCCAGCGGTTTGTGACCCTGCTGGAAAATCACCCCTGGTTCCATCTGACGGCGGTGGCCGCTTCCGGCCGCAGCGCAGGCAAAACCTATGAGGAGGCTGTGGGTTCCCGCTGGGTCATGGCTACCCCCATGCCCGAGGCCGTGAAAAAGATGGTGGTGCTGGATGCCTCTCATGTGGAGGAGATGGCTTCTCAGGTGGATTTCATCTTCTGCGCAGTCAATATGAAGAAGGATGAGATCCGTGCCCTGGAAGAGGCCTATGCCAAGGCCGAGTGCCCGGTGGTTTCCAACAACAGCGCGCATCGGGGCACCCGGGACGTGCCCATGGTGATCCCCGAGATCAATGCGGAGCATGTGGAGATCATTCCGGCTCAGCGCCGCCGCCTGGGCACCAAGCGCGGCTTTATTGCCGTGAAGCCCAACTGCTCGCTGCAGACCTATGTGCCGGCCCTGGCTCCTCTGAAGGAAGAGTTCGGCCTCAAGCAGATCCTGGCCTGCACCTACCAGGCCATTTCGGGGGCCGGCAAGACCTTCGAGCGCTGGCCCGAGATGGTGGACAATGTGATCCCCTATATCGGCGGCGAGGAAGAAAAGAGCGAGCAGGAGCCCTTGAAGATCTGGGGCCATATCGAGGGTGGGGAGATCGTTCCCACCGATAAGCCCAACATCACCGCCCAGTGCCTGCGGGTGGCTGTGTCCGACGGCCATATGGCGGCGGTGTACGCTTCTTTTGACAAGAAGCCCACCATGGAGCAGATGAAGGAAGCCTGGGCCAATTTTGAGGGCCCTGCCCAGAAGCTGAAGCTGCCCAGTGCCCCCGAGCACTTCCTCCACTACTTTGAGGAGGAAGACCGGCCCCAGCCTCGTCTGGACCGGAACCTGGGCAACGGCATGGCAGTAGGCATCGGCCGTCTGCGCCCCGACACCCAGTATGACTACAAATTCGTATGCCTTTCCCACAACACCCTGAGAGGAGCTGCCGGCGGCGCAGTGCTGCTGGCTGAGCTGCTGGCGGTCAAGGGCTATTTGGACTGAACCGCCCGGCGCTTACATATTTATAAGGAATAGGATACACGGCAAGAAGGAGGGTTTCCTGTGAAGAAGACTATTTTTACCGGCGCAGGCGTTGCCCTGATCACCCCCATGAAGGAAGACGGCAGCATCAATTTTGAGGAGTTGGGCCGGATTCTGGACGCCCAGATTGAGGGCGGCACCGACGCCGTCATCATCTGCGGCACTACCGGCGAGCCGGCCACCATGCCCGATGAGGAGCATCTGTCCTGTATTGAATACGCGGTGCAGCATGTGAACCACCGCATCCCGGTGATTGCAGGCACCGGTTCCAACGATACCCGTCACGGCTGCGAGCTGAGCCGCAAGGCCGCCGATCTGGGCGCAGACGCCCTGCTGCTGGTGACCCCGTATTATAACAAGACCACCCGGGAAGGGCTGGTGCAGCATTTTAAGGCCATTACCGAGTCGGCCGGCCTGCCCTGCATCGTGTATAACGTGCCCAGCCGTACCGGCATGAACATTGACCCGGAGACTGCCTATGAGCTGGCCAAGAATCCGCTGATCTGCGGCATCAAGGAAGCCAGCGGCAACATCAGCCAGATCGCAAAGACCGTGGCCCTGTGCGGCGACGAGCTGCCCCTCTATTCCGGCAATGATGACCAGATCGTTCCCCTGCTGGCCTTGGGCGGCAAGGGCGTGATCTCGGTGCTTTCCAACGTGGCGCCCCGGCAGACCCATGATATCTGCCGGCTGTGGTTTGAGGGCAAGACTCAGGAGAGCGCGGCCCTGCAGCTGGAGCTGCTGAGCTTGGCCAACAGCCTGTTCTGCGAGGTGAACCCCATCCCCGTCAAGTACGCCATGAATCTGCTGGGCTTCAAGGCGGGTCATTGCCGTCTGCCCCTGGTAGACCCCACCCCCGCCCATCAGGAGCTGATCCGCAAGGAAATGGAAAAGGCCGGCCTGATCTGAAACAACGAGAGCCCTTTGGGCGAAAAGGAATAATAAGATGACGGATATTATCATTCAAGGAATCAACGGCCGGATGGGCCGGGTGCTGTGCGAGCTGATCGCCGGCCGGCAGGACTGCCGGGTAGTGGCAGGTGTGGATATCTGCCCGGGCAGCGGCGATATCCCGGTGTTTTCCAGCTTTGAGGAAGTGAACATCCCGGCGGATGTGCTGATCGACTTTTCGTCGGCGGCAGCCACGGACAAGGCGGTGGATTACTGTGTTGCCCATGGCCTGCCCTGCGTGATCTGCACCACCGGCCTGAGCGAAGAAACCCTGCAGAAGCTGGAAGAAGCCTCTAAAAAGGTGGCGGTGTTCCGCAGCGCCAATATGTCCCTGGGTGTAAACCTGCTGATCGAGCTGGCTAAAAAAGCAGTGGATCTGCTGGGGTTGGATTATGACATTGAGATTGTGGAGCGGCACCACCACAACAAGCTGGACGCCCCCAGCGGCACGGCGCTGATGATTGCCGATGAGCTGAACAAGGAGGCCGGCGGCATCTATCACTATGTGTACGACCGCCATGAGGTGCGCCAGAAGCGGGACCCCCACGAGATCGGTCTTTCGGCAATTCGGGGCGGTTCCATCGTGGGCGACCATGATATCCTGTTCTGCGGGCCGGACGAGGTGATCACCCTCTCCCACAGCGCTTATTCCCGCACAGTGTTTGCCAACGGAGCGGTAAATGCCGCAGTGTTCCTGGCAGGCAAGGGGCCCGGACATTACACCATGGATGACTTGCTGAAAGAGAAGGTCTGAGATGAACCGGCGGAAAGTGACGGCGCTCTGCCTGGCAGTGCTGATGCTGGCCGGCTGTTCCGGCAAGGAAAGCCAGCAGGCCAATGCGGAGACGGAATCTTCGGTTTCCCAGAGTGTCTCCCCTACCCCCACTCCCGAGCCCGAACCGGAAGTATATCAGGTGAGCTTTTCTGCCACCGGGGATAATCTGATCCACGATGTGCTGTACCGGCAGGCCCAGCGCAGAGCAGACGGCAGCGGGTATGATTTTTCCTTCTGCTACGACAATCTGCGGGAATTTTACGGGGGATATGATCTGAACTGGATCAACCAGGAAACCCTGGTCACCGATACATTGGAGCCTTCCAGCTATCCCTGCTTTTCCACCCCGGGCCAGATGGGGCGGGATCTGTATGATCTGGGGATGCGGGCGTTCAGCCTTTCCAACAACCACACCTATGACCAGGGAGCCCGCGGCATTGCGGATACCCTGGCTTACTGGAATGGCATGCCGGAGGATGTGACTTTCAGCGGCCTGTATAACGAGGAGATGGAAAATGAGGGCGTGGTCCTGCGTCAGCAGGACGGCATTACCTTTGCCTTCCTTTCCTATACCGAGTATACCAACGGCATCCCCACCCCTTCCGGCGCCGAGGCCCATGTGATCTACACCAGTGAGACCGAGCGAATCCAGAGCCAGGTGGAATTGGCTGCCGAGCTCTCGGATTTTGTAATCGTCAGCTGCCATTGGGGCGTGGAGGACAGCCACCAGATCACCGATGGACAGCGGCAGCTGGCTCAGCAGCTGGCTGATTGGGGCGCTGATTTGATCATCGGTACCCATCCCCATGTGATTCAGGATGCCCAGTGGCTGACCGCCCAGGATGGCAGGCAGGCTTTTGTGGCCTATTCCCTGGGAAATTCTCTCAGTGCCCAGGCCCGCCCCGATGAGATGGTAGGGCTGATCCTGACCGTGAAGTTCGAAAAGACCCTGCGGCCGGATGACTCCCAGACGTTGGGAATGAGCGAGCCCAAGCTGGTACCCCTGGTGAACCACTATGATGCGGGATATTCCAATATCCGGCTGTATCTGTTGGAGGATTACCCGGAGGATCTGGCAAGGCAGCATGGGATCCGGGCCAATTACCCGGAATTTGACCGGACTTATATTCAGAATCTGTTGACGGAAAACGTACAGGCGGAATTTTTGCAGGCTGCCTGAAGCATCTAAAATAAAAAGGCCGTTCCCTTTTGGGAACGGCCTTTTTGCTTTTACTTTTCGCTTTTACAGGATTACCTTGTGGTAAACTTTTTTGCCCTTTTTGAGGATGACACCCTCCCGCAGGAGATCCTCGCCCAGGTAGAGAGCGGTATCGGTAACCTTTTCACCATTCAGCATCACGCCGCCCTGCTGGATCAGCTGGCGGGCTTCCCGCTTGCTGGGCACAAGGCCGGTTTTGAGCATCAGGTCCAGCAGACCGATCTTGCCGTCGGTCAGGTCGGCATCGGCCAGCTGGGTGGTGGGCATATGCTCGGTGTCTGCCTGGCCTCCAAACAGGGCCCGGGCAGCGGCCTGAGCTTTCTCTGCCTCTTCCTTGCCGTGCACCAGGCTGGTGAGCTCGTAAGCCAGAATCTCCTTGGCCTTATTCAGCTCCTCCCCTTTCCAGGTGTCCATTTCATCGATCTGTTCCAGAGGCAGGAAGGTGAGCATCCGGATGCACTTGAGCACATCCGCATCCCCCACGTTCCGCCAGTACTGGTAGAATTCGAAGGGAGAGGTCTTGTTGGGATCCAACCAGACCGCGCCGGACTGGGTCTTGCCCATCTTTTTGCCCTCGCTGTTCAAAAGCAGGGTGATGGTCATGGCGTAGGCATCCTTGCCCAGCTTTTTGCGGATCAGCTCGGTGCCGCCCAGCATGTTGGACCACTGATCATCGCCGCCGAACTGCATGTTGCAGCCGTAATGCTGGAACAGATGATAGAAGTCATAGCTCTGCATGATCATGTAGTTGAATTCCAGGAAGGACAGGCCCTTTTCCATCCGCTGCTTGTAGCATTCGGCCCGCAGCATATTGTTGACCGAGAAGCAGGCGCCCACCTCCCGCAGAAGCTCCACATAGTTCAGCTTCAGCAGCCAGTCGGCATTGTTGACCATGATGGCCTTGCCATCCCCAAATTCAATAAAGCGTTCCATCTGCTTTTTGAAGCAGTCGCAGTTGTGCTGGATGGTCTCCGGGGTCATCATGGAGCGCATATCGGTACGGCCGGAAGGGTCGCCCACATAGCCGGTACCGCCGCCGATGAGCACCACCGGCCGGTTGCCGGCCATCTGCAGCCGCTTCATCAGGCAAAGGGCCATGAAGTGGCCCACATGCAGGCTATCAGCAGTGGGGTCAAAGCCGATATAGAAGGTGGCCTTGCCCTGGTTGATGAGATTCCGGATCTCCTGTTCGTCGGTAACCTGGGCAATCAGCCCGCGGGCTACCAGCTCGTCGTAAATGGTCATGGTTTTACCTCCCTGTGTTGTGCGGCAAAAGGCAACAAAAAGCCCTCTGCCAAATGTCTTTGGCAGAGGGCGAAAAAATCGCGGTACCACCTCTGTTCACTTCACCCTCACGGATGAAGCCTTACAAGTGCGCTATACACTCTGGCGCTGTAACGTGCGCTGCACGGCTCAGCCTACCGGCCCGAAAGGGCGTTCAGCCTGCTGCTCAGAGATGTATTCGCCTGCCCATCCGCTCCCCTTTTCAGCACCCAGGGGCTCTCTGCGCCGGAGGCGGGCAGGTTACTGGTTCTCGTCTTTGCATTTAATAAAACAAATTATACCTGCCCCTTCCGACAAAGTCAAGCCCCGCCCTGATGGAGCATCTCCCGGGCGTTGGCCAGGCTCAGTTCAGTGACATTGTCGCCCGAGATGATGCGGGCCAGGGCCTGGATGCGGCCTTCCTCATCCAGGGGGTGAATCTCGGTATAGGTCTTCTGGTCGGTCACGTTCTTGCGAATCAGAAGGTGATGGTCGGCCAGGGCGGCAATCTGGGCAGTGTGGGTGATGCAGAGCACCTGCCTGTCCCGGGCGGTCTCCTTCAGTTTGAGGCCAATCTTGCCGGCGGCAGAGCCGGAAACACCGGTATCGATCTCGTCATAGATGATGGTGGGAATATCGTCCCGCTCGGCTAGGGCGCTTTTCAGGGCCAGCATGATACGGGAGAGTTCGCCTCCCGAGGCAATTTTGGCCAGGGGCTTGGGCTCTTCCCCCGGGTTGGCCGAGATATAAAACTCAATGGTATCCTGGCCGGAAGAAGCCAGCGGCCCACGGGTATGCTGGAGTGCAAAACGAATGCCCGGCATATTCAGAAAACGCAGTTCTTCGCTGAGGCGTTTGTTCAGAACCTCAAAAGCCTGCAGGCGGGTCTGGGTCAGGGCGTTTGCCAGTTCCCGGGCTTCCTGATACAGGCGGCGTTTTTCCGCTTCCAGCTTTTCTAATTCCTCGGCGGAACTTTCCATGGTATCCAGCTCCCGGCGATCCTTTTCCAGCCGTGCCAGAATGGCGGGAATATCATCCCCATATTTCTGGCGCAGCCGGTACAGGATATCCAGCCGTTCTTCGATCTGATCCAGCTCCTCGGGATTATAGTGGTATTCCTCGTCGGCATCACTCAGCCAGGAGGCAAGTTCCTGGGCAGAATAATACAAATCGCTGATTTTTTCCAGGGCCGGTTCCAGCCGGTCATCCAATCGGGCGGCTTCCTGAATCTGATTCATGGCACCGCCCAAAAGGTCGGTGGCACCGGGCTCATCATCCGCACCGGCCAGAGACTGACGGGCGCCCATCAGGCAGCGGGCAATATTCTGGGCGTGGGCCGCAACCTTTTTGCGGGCAGCCAGCGCTTCCTCCTCCCCTGCCTTCAGATCGGCGGCCTCGATTTCGTTAATCTCATAGCGCAGCAGTTCCAGGCGGCGCTGGCGCTCGGATTCATCCATCTGCAGGGCATCTGCCTGGCGCTTTACGGCGATAAGCTGCCGGTACGCCTCATAATAGGCGGCTTTGCTTGCTTCGTTGCGGGCGAAGCTGTCCAGAATCTGGAGATGCCGGGCAGGGTTGGTCAGGTTCTGACTATCGTGCTGGCCGTGGATATTCACCAGCCCGGCGCAAATCTCCCGCACCGCCGAGGCAGTGGCGGGCATGCCGTTGATCCGGCAGCTGCTTTTGCCCTCCCGGCTGATTTCCCGGTACAAAAGCAGGTCCTCCCCTGCTTCGTATCCCGCCTGGCTCAGCAATTCCTGTACCTGATGGGGCACCCTCTCAAAGGTGGCCCAGATACAGGCTTTCTGCGCGCCGGTGCGCACCAGCTCCTTGGAGGCGCGATTGCCCAGGATCGCATTGATGGAATCAATCAGGATCGACTTGCCGGCGCCGGTTTCACCGGTGAGCACATTCAGCCCGCTGGCAAAATGGACGTCGGCCTTTTCGATCACCGCCACATTTTCGATTTTCAGATCGGAAAGCATCGCGTATACCCATCCTTTGCGGAGAAATTAGTGGTTGGAAACGTACAGCTTTAATTCTTTGCAGATCTGGCCGGCAGCTTCTTCGGTGCGCATCAGGATGAAAAAGGTATCATCACCGGAGAGAGTGCCCACCACATTGTCCCAATGCAGGGCATCGAAAACCTCGCAGGCGGCATTGGCCATGCCGGAAAAGCACTTGACCAGAACCACATGACCCGCATAATCCACATTTACCACCGATTCTTTGAAGATGGTCTCGAACCGGCTGGAGGGATGAGCCTTGGAACCGCCGCCGGTGTGAGAGACCACATAGCGGTAATTGCCGCCGCCGGTGGAGGCTTTGACCAGTCGGAGCTCCCGGATATCCCGGGAAACGGTGGCCTGGGTCACCTCATAGCCCATCTTGCGCAGATGACGCAGCAGCTCTTCCTGCCGGTCGATGGGGTACTGCTCAATAAGCTGAAGAATTGCCTGATGGCGAGCACTTTTCATGTATATCACCGTCCATTGAGTTTTTCGTCGATTGCCTTGAATTGATCCGCAGGGTTAAAGGTAATCAGCTTTACAGTCTTGGGAGAGCGCCGAACCTCCACAATACAGCCGGCGGGCAGGCGTTTTTCATTGAAACCGTCGCTACAGATATATACCTCGTCCACCGAAGTGGAATGGATCTGCAGGGCCATCCGCCGCTGCCCCGCAAAAACCATGGGCGGGCTGTTCAGGCTGTGGGCGCAGATGGGGGTGGTGATGATGCCGCTGATGCTGGCATCCAGGATCGGCCCGCCTGCCGAAAGAGAATAGGCAGTGGAACCGGTGGGGGTGGAAAAGATCAGCCCGTCGCCCCGATAGTGATTGATCTTGACCCCGTCGCAGAACAGGGTGAAATCCATGGTGGTTTTGCGGGCACCCAGATAGATGACGATGTCGTTGAGAGCGGTGAAGGTCATATCCGCAAAACCGGGAACGCAGGCATCCAGCAGCATGCGCTGATCCAGCTTGTAGTCCCCTGCCGCCACCGCTTCCAGCTTTTGGGGGATCTCCTCCAGCTCACAGGTGGCCAGAAAACCGGTGCGGCCCAGGTTGATGCCCAGCAGGGGCTTGCCGTATTCCACGCCGGCCCGGGCCGTGTGCAGGATAGTACCGTCGCCGCCCACCGTGATCACCGCGTCGGCCAATTGGAAGGCCTCCGGTTCTTCCAGATACAGGGCAGAGGGCAGGGATTCCAGATCCCGCAGGGGGGCGGGAAAAATCACGGTCACACCCCGGGCCTGCAGCAGTTTGGCCGCCATAATGGCGATAGAAACTGCCTGTTCCTTTTTCTGATACGGGATAAGATACACATGCATGGCGTCAATTCTCCACATTTTGCAAATCGGCTGTTCAGACAGGGGCTTTATCCAGGGTTTGGTGGGCCGCCTGGGCTACGGCATCGGCGCCGGAGAGATCAAAAACCGGATAAGAGGCCGGTTCTTTCTGGACGAACATCAGGAATTCAATATTCCCTTCCGGCCCTTTGACCGGCGAAAAATCCAGGCCGCAGACGGAAAAACCGTTGGCCATGGCGTATCCGGCAGCATTTTGGATTACTTCCAGATGGGTGGAAATTTCCCGCACAACGCCTTTTTTGCCAACCTTTTCCCGGCCCGCCTCAAACTGGGGCTTGACCAGACAGACCCCGCAGGCCCCCGGCAGGCAGATCTGAGCCGCCACCGGGAAGATATGCTTGAGGGAGATGAAGGAAACATCCACACTGAAAAATTCAATGGAATCGGCCAGGTCATCGGGGGTCACATGGCGGATATTGGTCCGTTCCATATTCACTACCCGATCGTCGGTGCGAAGCTTCCAGGCCAGCTGGCCATAACCCACGTCCACCGCATAGACCTTGCGGGCTCCGTTCTGGAGCATACAGTCGGTGAAGCCGCCGGTAGAAGCGCCGATATCCATGCAGATCTTGCCATCAGGCGATACGGGAAACACCTGCATGGCCTTTTCCAGCTTAAGGCCGCCCCGGCTCACATAACCAATGTCGTGGCCGCGGACCTCCACCTTGGCGCCCTCAGGCACCAGGTCGCCGGCCTTGTCCGCCTTCTGCTCATTGATAAAAACAATGCCGGACATGATCAGGGCCTTGGCCCGTTCCCGGCTTTGCGCAAAGCCGTTCTGGCAGAGATACTGATCCAAACGGGTTTTCAAAGCTGCACCCCTTTCACTATATCGGCAAGGCTGGCGGCATCCAGATGCAGGCAGCGGCGAATTTCAGGCACGGTGGCGTGAGGCAGAACGTTTACCTCCACGGCCTGGTGGAGATAGCGGCCCTTCCAGCCTTTTTCCAAAAGGGCTGCGGCCAGCTTTTCGCCGATGCCGCCGCTGCGAATGCCCTCTTCGGCAAAGAGGACACAGTCATAACGGCCCAGCTGTTCCAAAAGCTCTTGGTCCAGGGGATAGATCTGTACCATTTTGAACAGGTCACAGAGAATCCCCTCTTCCTTGAGTTTGGCGCAGGCGTCGATGGCCTCGGCGGTGAGAGCCCCGTAGGTGACCAGGGCAATCCTGCTGGAAGGGTCGGCAGTCAGCGAATCCCAGGGGGCGCCGCTGCAGCCCAGATCTTTCAGGCGGGGGTCTTCCCCGCCCCGGGCGTACCGAATGGCGCAGGGGCCGGTATATTCCTTGACAAGACGCCGCAGCCAGAACCGGAGTTCCTGATAGTTGGAGGGGGAAATCACCGGGATGCCAATCTGGGACAGGAAAGCAGCGTCATAAATCCCCTGATGGGTTTCCCCATCTGCGGGTACAAAACCGGCCCGGTCAATGGCAAAGACCACATTCAGATCCATGAGCTTTACGTCGTGGATGATCTGGTCATAGGAGCGCTGAAGGAAGGTGGAATAAAGCCCCACTACCGGTTTGAGCCCCTGGCTGGCCAGGCCCGCCGCAAAGGTGACGGCGTGCTGCTCGGCCATGCCTACATCAAAAAAGCGTTCGGGGAAGGTGTGGTAGAAAAACTGCAGGCCGGTGCCGTATTTCATGGCTGCAGTAATGGCGCAGATGCGGCGGTCTTCCTTGCCCAGCTCCACCAATGTCTGGCCGAATTCGGTGGAGAAAGAGGCTTTGGGGGAGACTTCCGGGTTGGTGATATGATCCAGGTCAAAGGCAGAGACTCCATGAAACTCGCCGGGGTTTTCCTCTGCGGGCTTAAAGCCTTTCCCCTTTACAGTCACTGCGTGGATGAACAGAGGGGCAGTCTGTTCCTGAATATTCCGGAACAGAGAGACCAGGGCCTGCACGTCGTGGCCGTCCACCGGGCCAATGTACTGGAAGCCCATCTCCTCAAACATGGTGGAGTGGTAGATGGTTCGCCGCAGCAGCATTTTGGGGAACTGGATCATTTCCACCAGGCGGGTGCCCAGCAAAGGAATGGAATCCAGGGCGCTGCTGACGCTTTCCTTGGCACGGAAATAGCCGGGATTGGTGCGCAGCACGGTCAGGTGCCGGGCAATGGTTCCCACGTTCTTGGAGATGGACATCTTGTTGTCATTGAGGATAACGATCAGATTATCCAGGGTATCAATATTGTTCATGCCCTCGTATACCATGCCGCCGGTATAGGCACCGTCGCCGATGATGGCAATGACCTTGCCCGGCTCATGCTTGAGCTTTTTGGCCCGGGCGATGCCGATGGCGGTAGAGAGGGCGGTATTGCCGTGGCCGGCAATAAAAGCGTCATGGCAGCTCTCCCGGGGAGAAGGAAAGCCGGAAAGACCTTCCAGCATGCGCAGCTGGGCAAAACCCTCCCGGCGGCCGGTGAGGATCTTGTGAGTATAGCACTGGTGGCCCACATCGAACAGGATCTTATCCACCGGGGTACTGAACACCCGGTGAAGGGCCACGGTGAGCTCGATCACACCCAGGTTGGAGGAAAGATGTCCTCCGGTTTTGGAGACGCTTTCAATCAAAAAGGAACGGATCTCCTCGCACAGAGCCGGAAGCTGATTGACCGGCAGATTTTTCAGATCCTGCGGCGAAGAGATCGTATCCAGCAAAGATGTATCCATGATTTCGATCTTCCCTTTTTCTGCTTTTTCTTACACGATGGGGACAGCGAACCCAATCACCGTGCCCAGCACAGCGCCGCTCAGTACCTCAAAGGGAGTATGCCCCACCATTTCCTTGAGCTTTTTGTCGGCCAGGAAGGGCATGTTTTCCGCGCCGCTCTCCATCCAGGTGGTGAGCAGGCGGTTCAGGACCTTGGCCTGCTCCCCTGTCTCACGGCGCACACCCATGGCGTCATACATGACAATGATGGCCAGTACCGCAGCCACCGCGAAAACCGGAGAATGTACGCCCACATACCGGCCGCAGGCGACCGTCATGGCGCAGACGGTAGAGGAATGGGAACTGGGCATTCCGCCGGCGCCCCACAGCCGCTCCGGGTCAAAGCGTCCGATCAGGATGACATTGATGAGAGTTTTCAGCACCTGGGCCACACACCAGCCGGTGATGGAAACGCTGAGGATATAGTTCCAGCTGAAAATCGATTCAAAGACTTCCAAAAGGGCACCCCCCTTTTTCCGAAATTTATTTTTTCCGCTCGATGAGCTTTTGTGCCATGGTGAGCAGGAATTCCGCCCGCTCGCCGTAACCCTGCAGGGCCGCACAGGCCTGGTCATTTACCTTTCGGGCATATTCCATGGCGCCCTGCACCCCATACAGGGTGACAAAGGTAGTCTTGCCCTGCTGGGCATCGCTGCCGATGGGCTTGCCCAGTTCTTCCTGGGTGGCGGTCACGTCCAGCACATCGTCCACGATCTGGAACACAAGCCCCAGGCCGTAGCCATAGGTTTTGAGGGCTGCCTTGTCCTCTTCCGTTGCCCCGGCCGCCGCGGCGCCCATCTGAAGGGCTGCCTCGATCAGCGCGCCGGTTTTGTGGCGATGCACCTGCAGCAATTGGGCTTCGGTGGCACTCTGAGCTTCATATTTTAAATCCAGTTCCTGGCCCAGGATCATGCCGCTCAGGCCCGCCCCGCCGGCCAGCAGCCGTACAGCCTGGGCCTGCACCTGGGGGCTGAAAGGGGCATTGGCCGCCGCTTCCAGGGCTTCGGTGAGCAGTGCGTCCCCTGCCAATAGAGCGGTGGCCTCATCAAAAGCCTTGTGGCAGGAAAGCCGGCCACGGCGGTAATCGTCATTATCCATACAAGGCAGGTCATCGTGAATCAGGCTGTAGCAGTGCAGCATCTCCACGGCCGCCGAAAAATCCGCGGCAGGTTCCGGGTCGCCGCCCAGCATCTCACAGGCTGCCTGCACCAGGATGGCACGCACCCGCTTGCCGCCGCCGAACAGGCTGTACCGGGCAGCCCGGGCCGTCAGGCTGGTTTCGGGCAGATATCGGTCGCACAGCAGGGTCAGACGATCCTCGGTGCGGCGGAGATATTCCTCATACTTCTTCTGGTACTCCATTCTCCTTCACTTCCCCTTCTGCGCCGCCAAGTTTGGCGCTGATCTCTTCCACCTGTACCCGGGCCTTTTCCAGCGAGCCTTCGCAGTACTCGATCAGGGCGGCGGCTTCCGTATAGGCTTTCAGGGCATCGGCCAAGGGAGTGGCCGGGTCATTGAGAATCGCCAGAGCCTGATTCAGGCGTTCCATGCCCTCTTCAAAACTTTTGGGGTTTTTCATCTGCTATTTTCCTTTCGGCTCACCGATTCCACCCGACAGCGGGCGCGGTAAGCGTCATCTTCCAGGATCAGCTGCTGCCCGGCCTGGGTTTCTTTCAGCCGCAGCAGTTTCCCGTCCTCGCTTTTGGCCATCAGATATCCCCGGGCCAGGGTGTTCATGGGGTCCAGGGCATGGGCCAGGGCAGCTTTCTGCCCCAGAAGCTCTTCTTTTGCCCGGATCAGCCGGGCCAGAGCCTCCCCGGCAGCCTGAGCCTGCTGCCGGAGGGTAAACTGCCGCTGCGGCAGCAAAAGGCTGCCGGACTGCAGCAGTTCCCTGCGAGCCTCATGAAATTCATTATACCACAGTTCCAGCCGGCGTTGCATATTTTCATGAATATTTTCCTGGATCCTGTATATTTCCGCCTCAGCTTCCCGGCGATCCGGGCAGAGCAATTCAGCGGCGGCAGAAGGGGTGGGGGCCCGCAGGTCCGCCACAAAATCCAGGATGGTATAGTCGATCTCGTGGCCTACCGCGCTTACCACAGGGGTGCGGCAGGCACAAACTGCCCGGGCAATCTTTTCGCTGTTAAAGACCCAAAGATCCTCCCGGCTGCCGCCGCCCCGGGCTACCAGGATAACATCTGCTCGGCCGCTCCGGTCCAGGCTGCGCAGGGCCTGGGTAATCTGGTCGGCGGCTTCTTCCCCCTGCACATTTACCGGGCAGAGAAGGAACCGGCTTAAGGGCCAGCGCCGCTGAGAAACATGCAGGATATCCTGCAGGGCAGCCCCGCTTTTGGAGGTGACCAGCCCGATGCAGCGGGGCCGGCGGGGCACCGGTTTTTTCCGGGCTTCGTCAAACAGGCCTTCCTTGGCCAGCTTTTCCTTCAGCTGCTCAAAGGCCATCTGTACCGAACCCAGCCCTTCGGGGAAAATATCCTCGGCATAAAGCTGGAAACTGCCGGTCTGCTCATACAGGCTGACCCGGCAGCGCAGCACCACCCGCATCCCCTCCCGAGGCTCAAAGGCGAGCCGGGAGGCCCAGTTGCGGAACATAACCGCCTTTACGCTGGCTTGTCCGTCCCGCAGGGAAAAATACAGGTGGCCGCTTTTGTGGTGCACAAAATTGGCAATCTCGCCCCGCACGGCAATGTCGGTAAGGACCGGGTCCCGTTCCAATAGAGTCTTTGCATATCGGTTGAGGGCAGCTACGGTGATGATATCAGCCACGGTCAATCCCTCCCGCCAGGGCAGCCACTCCGATGGCGTTGTCGCTGGAGAACATGCCCGGCACAAAGTACACCTGGGGCAGACGGCGGCTGACATAGCCGGCAATCAGCTCGCTGCTCATCACGCCGCCTGCGCAGACCACCGGCAGCCCCGGATAGAGTTCCAGCGCGTTTTTGGACATACGGACCACCGTTTCGGCCACACAGAGCAGGCAGTATTTACAGACATAGGCAGGACTTTTGTCCTCTTTCAGCAGCCGGTCGCACTGGTTTTCCAGGCCGGAAAGGCTGCAGGAAAGCCCCCGGACGCTCACCTTGGGGGTAATTCGCTCCGGGCATTGGGCCGCCAGAGCGGACACATCCGCCCCAGCCGGGAAGCCGAAACCCAGCCGAACGCCTACCCGGTCCACCGCCTGGCCGGCATACAGATCGGTACTGCTGCCCAGTTCGGTGAGCCGGTCGATGCCCTGATACAGGATCAGGTCGGTGGTACCGCCGGAAATATGGAAGACCAGGCATTCCCGGCCAAACAGTTCCCGCTCGCCCGTCGCCAGCAGGGCTGCCGCAATGTGACCCTGCTGGTGGGTGGTGTGCAGCAGGGGGAGATTCCGGGCTGCGGCAAAGGCGGACGCGGCGCTGACCCCTGCCAGAAAGCAGGGCATATAGGAACCCTCCACCGGCCGGGGACGGGCGGAAACGCCCACCCGCTCTACTCGGGTCAGGTCTGCCAGCTCTGCCAGCTCCTGCAGCATCTGGGGCAGAACAGAGGTGTGATGGAAAAGCGCTTCGCTCTGCCGCAGCCCCAGCTGGCCTTCCTTTACCGGCAGAAAGCGTTTTTTAGCGCAAACAACCTCTCTGGCTGCCGTATCAAAAACAGCCAGAGAGGTTGCATAGTTGCTGGTGTCGATCCCAAGCGTCCACATGGGCGATCACTCCTGAGAGGCCGCAGCCTCGGCATTGGGGAGTTCCCGGACGATGACGCCCAGAATGCCGTTGACAAACTGGTAATCCCCTTCGTCCCCGTATTCCTTGGCCAGCTCCACCGCTTCGTTGATGGCCACGCCGGTCAGCTTTTCTTCGCCATACAGAATCTCGCTCAGGGCGATGCGCAGGATGGTCAGGCTGACCCGGGGCAGGCGCTGCAGGGTCCAGCCCTTCAGATGAGAGGCGATTTTTTCATCGATCTCATCCTTGTGCAGGCTGAGCTGTTCCAGCAGAGAGCGGGCGAAATCGTCCAGCTCACAGTCTTCCAGATCAAAGGGGATTTCCCACCGGGCGCCTTCTTCGTTAAGGCCGAACGTGGAGGCAAAGGCTGCCTTGAAGGCATTGGCCCGTGCCGCGCGGCGCGATAATTTTTGACTCATGTTTCTCCGTCCGTTTGTAAAAATTTTTCCTGTACAAAGGCCCCTTGTACAAGGGGCCTTTTGCGGTTATTTGTCTTCGGCTGTTTCCTCTGCGGGGCTGCTGACGCCCACCACTACCACGTTCACCTTGGAAACCGTGACGCCCGCCATGTTCTGCACAGCGTTCTTGACGTTTTCCTGAACCTTGGAGCAGACGGCGGGGATCTTATGCCCGTACAGCACTACAATGCCCACCGTGATCTCGGCTACGCCCTCCTGCATGGAGACCGCGACGCTGCGGGCAAAACCGTTTCTGCCCAGAAGAGCTTTTACCTCCGGCGTCGCGCTGCGCACCTGCTGAACGCCCATTGCCTCAAGAGCGGCCAGTTTGGCGATCCTGGCCAGCACTGCCGTGGAAATGCGAAGGCTGCCGCCCACAAAATCTGTGTTTTCAACTTCCATAACTGGACCCTCCATTGAATTGGGATTGCCGCCGGGCCCAAAGCTTGTGGCCTGCAACAGCCGCGAGGCCAGACCCGGGCGGATACGCGCCTGCAAAAAGAAAGCGCGTATTGACGGGTACATTATACCATATTTCCGCCGGCGGCACAACCTGTTTCCTATTTGACTTCCACCACCGTGATATTCTGGGCGCTGACGCTGCACTTGCTCAGCACGATATCCCGGATCTGGGCTACCTGGTCGGCAGTGAGCCCGTCGCCCGAGGTCATCACCGTGATGTTTACGGTGCCATTGTCGATGAAAGCCACACAGTCCACAAAGCCCTTGGCCTTGATGAGATTTTCCACGTCGCTTTCCTGGGTGATGGCATCGATCTGCTGGGTCAGCTGCTGGGTCAGCTCCTCCTTTTCCTCATTGGAAAGGGAGGATTTTTTCAGGCTGCTCTGTAAGGTGTCCAGGGCTTCGTCCCGGGTTTTGGAACGGGTCAGCCGGGCATTTTCAAAAAAGTCGGAGCTGCTCTCGGAGCCAACACTCACCAGCTGGGCTTCTCCATAGGTCTTGTCGCCGGCCTGGCTGGTTTCGCTGGCATCGCTCTCCTCCCCGGCCCCGGCCTGGGTTTCCACCGCCAGCCCGTCCGTGACGATGCCCGCCCCGGTGGGCTCGGCTTCCAGGGAGATCTCGGCGTTTTTGGCATAGGCCCAGTTCAGGTAGACGGCGGCCCCCAAAGCCACCACCAGGGTCAGCATGGTCATTTTTTGATTTATCTTTTTCACTCGCATAAGAAAAGTCCTCCTCAATTGATTTTTGCGACGCTGATGCGGTTGGTTCCCAGATTCAGCAGGGCCGACACGGTTTCGGTGATCTTGCTTGCCACCCTGGCATCTTCCCCCCCTTCGCAAAGAATCGCCACGCCCCGAACAGTGGGCATATAGGTGGTTTCCAGCAGCGGGGCGCTCCCGCCGCCGGTATTGTAAAGGACGTGCTCGTTTTCGTAGTTCTGACGGCTGTCATCATATTTTTCGTCCGTGGCATATACATAGTTTTCGCTTTCTTCCAGCGTTACCATCACCAGCGTCTCCCCTGCCCCGTCCAGGCGGCTGATCAATGCCTCCAGATCCTTTTCCAATTCTTTTTCATAGGCCTGCCGGTCTATGGTATGGCTCTGGTCGCTGGTCTGGGCTTCGGTGCCGCCCCCGGAAGGGAACAGGCCGGCCAGGGCCAGCATCAGCAGCCCGGCGGCCCCAATCAGGACGAGGCGAAAGGCGGATTTCTGGCGGGTCAGTTCTTCCCACAGTGTTTTCCAGTTTTTCATGGTTCCTCCCCGGTGGGCTGCACCTGGTAAGGTATGCCCTCTTCTTTCCAATACTCGGCAAAAAGCGCTTCAATGGCCCGGGCGTCCTGCCCGGGCTCCGGTTCCAGAATGAGCCGGAAGCTGCCTGAATCATCCTGTTCGCAGCGGGCCTGCGCCTCGAGCCCCTGCTCCTCCAGCAGCCCGGCGGCCCGGCTTTCTACCTCGCTTTCCAGCAGGGCAGTCACGTCTGCCGAAAAATCCATGGGCTGGGCCTGAGGACAGGAGGAATCCAGAAAGGCATAGATTTGATGCCAGGGTACATTTTGTGCAGCCGTAAAGGCGGATAATAAAATATATAGAACACAAAGCTGGTTTATGACTTTGCTGTAGTACCCTTTGGGCAGGATGCCCTGCAATACCCCGGCCAAAAGGCAGCTGAGGCAGACGGTAAGGGTTACGCTTCGGATCATGTGAAACCTCCCCCGCTCAACACCATCAAGGAAGTGGAAAGGACAATGAGCATAAAGAAAAATACTAGCAGCGCGGTGCATAGTTCAGCGGTCTGCCCCATGCCGGTGAGCATTTTGGCGCAGAAAGGATATTCCATGGCCTGGGCGGCGCTGGCACCCAGACCAAAGATCAGCCCGAAAAGCAGACATTCGATCAGCAGGGGCAGAAAACTTACCCCCACAAAGGCGATGGCGGCAAACCCCAGGCTGCTTTTCAGCACCCGCAGCCCCGCAAGCACGCTGCCAAGGGCGCTGGACGCCGTCTGCCCCACCAGCGGAATGCCGCTGCCCAAAAGAAACTTGCCGGTCTGCATGGCAAGACTGTCGGCCGATTGGGTAAGCATGGTCTGCAGCCCCAGCACAGCCCCGAAAAGCATGGAGGACAGGCGGATGATCCACTTGATGGCCTTCAAAAGGATCTGACAGGCTTCCCCGATGCCGCCCATGCGGCAGACGCCGCTGGCAGTGGTCAGGGCCAGAAAGCTGCGCAGCAGGGGCAGCCCCACCTGTACGATCATCTGGGAAGTGAAAAAAGCCACGGACAGGAACATTCCGCTGTACACCGCTGCGGTGGCTGTCTGCCCGCAGCTCACCATCACCCCGGAAAAGACCGGCACAAAGCTGGCCAGATAATCGCTCCACAGGTTCAGCCGCTGGGAAATCTTGTCCATCAATTCCAGCAGGGGCGGGGCGCCCTGAAGAAAAAGACAGAGAAGAAGGATGGTTTCCAAAAGGGTGTTGCTGCCCTGCCCGGGCGCAAAGGTGTATGCCAGCGCCCCCAGCCCCATGGAAAGGATCAGCCCTGCCAGCAAAACGAAAGGCGCCCGGAACTGATCCCGCACCAATTCCCACAGATAGCCGGCGATCCCCTGCAGGCTCCAGGAAAAAGCCTCGTCGGAGGAAAATGGGCTTTGAGAAAGAAAATCCTGTACCGGCTCGGGGGCATCCAGTGCCAGGGCGGCCGGCGCCAGGGTCAGTAGCAGTATGGTTACAAGCAAGAAAGAGATGCATTTTTTCATAGTCAACCCTGCAGCAAGGTAATGAGAGATTCGGTGAGGGTGCTGAAAAGAGGCAAAGCCTCCAATAGGATCAGGCAGCGCCCGGCCAATTCCACCGCCGAGCGAAGGGCCGCGTGGCCTGCGTCCGCACAGATTTCCCCCACATTTTCAGAAAGAAAGGCAATCAGCGCAGCTTTTAAAAGCAGAGAGAAGTGGTCTTGTCCGCTTAAAGCAGCCAGTTCCCCCAGCCATTGGCTCAAAGGCAGGACCCAGCTGCAAAGGACGGTGAGTACCGCGGCCGTGCCTGCCGCTGCCAGCAAAAAAGAATAGCCGGGCAGATACTCCTGCAGCAGCTCACAGACAAAAATCAAAAGCAGCGCATAAGCGAAAATTTTTAAAATCTCCATAGTGTAATGCCAATCGGCTTTACAGGTCAAAAAGAGTCTTGATGGTCACAAAGAGCTGGCTGATCTGGGTGAGAATAATGTACAGTACTACGATCAAACCTGCCAGGGTGGTCATCATGGCCTGATCTTCCCTGCCCGAGCGGATGAGCAGCTGATTGAGCACCGCTACGATAATGCCGATGGCGGCGATTTTAAAGACAAGATCGATATCCATGGGCGTTTTCCTCCGATTGTTTTATAGGATCAGCAGCGCCAGCACCATCCCGGCGCAGAACCCCAGCGGGCAGTAAAGCTGGCGGGCGGTCTTGAGTTTCTCCCGGGTATCCCTGGCCAGCTCCCGGCTGCAGGATTCGTAATACTGAAGATCCCGGCAGCTGCCTTCCATTCCCTGACTGCCCAGCTGGGCAAAGCAGGAAGAAAAGAGGGCTTGTTCCTGTTCCGGGCACCAGGCAGGCAATCTGAGCCGGCGGGGGTCCTCGGTGCTCTGCCCCGGAAAGAGCCGGAAGGGATAGCGCGCCCGCACATGGGCCATCAGTTCATCCAGCGGCAGACCCCGGTTTTCGATGGATTCCCGGGTCAGGGCAAGAAAGCGCTCCAGCTCCTGGTATAAAAGCAGACGCTTTTCCAGCATATGCAGCTTCCAGACGCCCAGACCTGTGCCGCTGGCAGCCAGCAGGGCTATCCCCAGCATCTGTAGCAGTCCGCTCACGGTGATACCTCCAGCCGGCGGATCACCCCCGGCTTGTCCGTTCCCCAGAGATAGGCAACTGCGGCAAAGGGAGGAAAACCGGGACAGCGCCGATAAAAGGCTTCCAGATCTTTGGCGTCATAGCCGTGCAGGGTGGCCACAAACCCCACCCCGCCGGAACGGCCTTTCTGTACAGCCTGTACATCCCGCTCGCTGGCCAGCTCATCGCAAAGAATGACCTGAGGCCCCAGACAGCGCAGGGCATGCAGGATCCCTTCCGGCTTTGGCATATCGGCCAGCACATCGCAGTGCAGAGGCTGGGGGCGCTGGGGGCCGGCTGCCGTGATGGGGAACAGCTCTCCCCTCTCATCAATCGCCACCGTGCGCCGGCCCAGGCTGCTGAGAAAGGCTGCCGCGCCCCGCAGAAGGGTGGTTTTGCCGCTGCCCGGGGGGCCCACCAGCAGCAGATCCAGCGGCTGCCCTGCCAGCAGGGAGCGTAAAGATTCCGGAAGGGCCCCATCCCGCCGCCGGGCAATCCGAAGATTCAGACCGGTGACGCTCCGGTAACCGGTGATCTGACCCTCTCGCCATTGAGGCAGGCCGGCCAGGCCCACCCGATGCCCGCCGGGCAGGGTGAAAAAACCCTGTTTCAGGTCGTATTCATGGGCATATACGGAATAACCGCAGAGGGAAAGAAAACACTCGTCCATTTCCCCCTGGCTGACCGGTACGCCTTCCGCCTCTGCCCCGCCCAGCCGGCCATCCCGAAGATATATGTAGCTTTTTCCCCCGAGAGACAGGGCAATCGGCCGGCCGCTGCGCAACCGGATCTCTTGGACCCGGGGCGCGCAGGAAGGTTCCAGCCGACCCAGGATCCGGTCCAACCCGGCCCCCAGGCGGGAGATCGCCTCGTAATACTCGTCCATCTGGCTTCACCTCTTTTACGAGCAGTGTATGCGGCCCCGGACAAAAATAGACGGGCCCCCGGCGCCCAAACAGGAAAAAAGCCGCAGAGAAGGACTTTTCACTTGCAAAGTTTAGGGGGATGTGATAGGATAACCATATTCCAGTTTTATAAAAGAAACACTTTGACGGAGAAAGTACCCACCGCAACAGACGCAGCAGAGAGAGGCTTCACCGGCTGAAAGGGCCTTGCGGGCAGGCGTGGGGGAAGTTCGCTCCCGAGTGGCCCATGCCAACGGCAGTTATTGCCCAGTAGTGTGGGACGGACGCACCGTTATCCGCTTGAGTAGAGTGCCGCGCCTCTGGGTGCGGAATATGGGTGGTACCGCGAGACTTTTTAAGCCCCGTCCCTGTTTTTATGCAGGGGTGGGGCTTTTTGCTTTCCCCGCCCCAAATCCCCGAAAGGATGGAAGGAGAAAACCATGCAGAAAGTGATCGAAGCGCTTGCACAGCAGATGCAGGCGGATCTGGCTGGCGTGAACAGCAAGGAAACGCTGGCTGGGTTCTGGCAGACCTATCTGAGCAAAAACGGCAAGGTGCCCGGCCTGATGAAGGAGCTGCGGAACGTGGCCCCCGAGGAGCGCCCGGCGGCGGGCAAGATCATCAACGAATTCAAGGTGCAGGTGCAGGCCGAGTATGAGGCTGCGGCCGAGCGGATCAAGGCGGCGGAACTGGCTGCCCGCAACGCTGCCGAGGCGGTGGATATCACCCTGCCGGCCAAGACCCGGCCCATGGGCGCGCTCCATCCCCTGACCCTGGTGCGCAACGAGATTATCGACGCCTTTGCCGGTATGGGTTTTGAGGTGTTCGAGGCACCTGAAATTGACGACGACGACCACAACTTTACCCGTCTGAATGTGCCCAAGGACCATCCGGCCCGGGATATGCAGGATACCTTTTATCTCACCGACGAGCTGCTGCTCCGTACCCAGACTTCCAACGGGCAGATCCGCTCTATGGACTGCATGAAGCCTCCTCTTAAAATCTTGAGCCCTGGCCGTGTGTTCCGCTCTGACTCGGACGCCACCCACAGCCCCATGTTCCATCAGATGGAGGGCCTTGTGGTGGATAAGGGCATCACCCTGTGCGATCTGCAGGGCATGCTGGACGAGCTGGTCAAGAACCTGTTCGGCCAGGGCACCCGCACCCGGCTGCGGCCCAGCTATTTCCCCTTCACCGAACCCAGCGTAGAGGTGGACGTGAGCTGCTTCGAGTGCGGCGGCAAGGGATGCAGCCTGTGCAAGGGCACCGGCTGGATCGAAGTCCTGGGCGGCGGTGTGGTAAACCGCCATGTGCTGGAAAACTGCGGCATTGACCCGGATGTGTATTCCGGTTTTGCCTTCGGTATCGGTATCGAGCGCATCGCCATGCTGAAATACGGCATTGACAACATCGGCCTGATGTTTGAGAACGACCTGCGCTTCCTCAAACAATTCCAGGAGTAAGGAGAAGAGACAATGAAAGTACCATTCAGCTGGCTGAAAGAATTTGTAGAGATCGACGTTACCCCCCAGGAACTGCAGGAGAAGCTGTTCGGCTGCGGCTTTGAGGTGGAGGAACTGATCGACCTTTCCAAGAATATTTCCCGTGTGGTTGTGGGTCGGATCACCCATATGGAAAAGCAGGAGGGCTCGGACCACCTGTATCAGTGCAAGGTGGATTGCGGCGAGGAATACGGCCATGAGCTGGAGATCAGCACCGGCGCCCCCAATGCCTTTGAGGGTGCCCTGGTGCCGGTAGCTCTGGACGGAGCCGTGCTGCCCGGCCCGGATGGCCCCATCACCATCAAGGCCCGCAAGATGCACGGCGTCATGTCCAACGGCATGATGTGCAGCGGCGAGGAGCTGGGCCTGAACGATGACCTCTACCCCGGCGCCGACGTATACGGCCTTCTGATCCTGAATGAGGACCCCAACGCAGTGGTGGGCCGGGATATCTGCGAGGTGGTGGGCCTGAATGATTACATCTTTGATATCGGCCTTACCGCCAACCGCCCTGACTGCCAGAGCATCCTGGGCATGGCCCGGGAGGTGGCTGCCATCCTGAACAAGCCCCTGAAGATGCCGGCCACTGATTACGAGTGCCCCGCCGCACCCGACGACAGCATTCAGGTGCGGGTGGAAGCGCCGGATCTCTGCCCCCGCTATCTGGCCCATTATGTGCGCAACATCCACCCGGCGCCCAGCCCCCGCTGGATGAAGCGGCACCTGGCTCTGATGGGGCTGCGCAGCATCAACAATGTGGTGGATATCACCAACCACACCCTGCTGGAGATCGGCCAGCCTATGCACGCCTTTGACCTGTCCCATGTGGCGGGCCGCAGCATTGTGGTGCGCCGGGCCCATCCGGGCGAAAAGATCGTCACCCTGGACGAAAAAGAATTTACCCTGAATGAAAATAATCTGGTGATCTGCGATGCCGAAAAGCCGGTGGCCCTGGCCGGCATCATGGGCGGCCTGAACAGTGAGATCGAGGCAGATACCTCTGAGCTGCTGTTCGAGTGCGCCACCTTTGCCCGGGACTGCGTGCGTAAGACCAGCCGCTCCCTGGGCCAGAGCAGCGATTCCAGCGCCCGGTATGAGAAGGGCGTGGATCAGTACAGCACCGAACTGGGCCTGAAACGCGCCTTGCATCTGATTCAGGAGCTGGGCTGCGGCGAGATTACGCCCACCTGCTTTGACTGTTCTGCCGGCGGTTCCACCGAGCGAAAGATCATTACCGTCTCCCCTGCCCAGGTGGACGCGGTGCTGGGCATTGAAGTGCCCCGGGATGTGATGAAGGATATCCTGACCCGTCTGGATTTTGGTGTGGACGATTCCTCCGATCCCTGGCAGGTGAGCGTCCCCCGTTACCGGGAGGACATGGATGGCTTCCCCGACATCGCCGAAGAGATCATCCGGGAATATGGGTATGAGCATATCACCCCCACCTTCCTGAAGAACGCCTCGGTGACCAACGGCGGCCTGAACAACCGGCAGAAGCAGCAGATGAAGATGAAGCGGCTGATGGCTGCCCAGGGTTTCTATGAGGCCAGCACTCTGGCTTTCTACTCCACTGCGGAGCTGGATATGCTTCACCTGCCCCAAGAGGCACCGGAGCGCCAGGCCATCCGCATCCTCAACCCCATCAGCGAGAACCTGTCCATCATGCGCACTATTCTGGCCCCCAGCATGCTGAACGTGATTGTGGACAACCTGAAAAAGGGCAACGTCGAAGGCCGCCTGTTTGAGCTTTCCAATGTGTATCTGCCCTACGAGCTGCCCTTGGTGCGTCATCCCAAGGAACGTCTCACCCTGGCCCTGGGCTGCTTTGGCCCGGAGGAGGATTTCTTCACGGTCAAGGGCGCCATGGAGGCCATTGCCCAGGCCTTCGGTATCCGGTTTGAGTACAAGCGGGAGACGGTCAGCTATCTCCACCCCGGCATGAGCGCTGCCGTTTACTGCAACGGGCAGCGGCTGGGCATCTTCGGCAAACTGGCCAACGATGTGACTGGTGAACTGAAAATCGCCAAGGACGAAAAGAACAGCCAGAACATCTATTTGGCCGAGCTGGACTACGAGGCTATGGAAGCCCAGTTCCCTGCCGAGCGGCGGTACAAGCCCCTGAGTCCCTATGCGGCGGTCAAGCGGGATCTGGCGCTGGTCTGCGGGGAAGAGATCACCTGCGGGCAGGTGGAAGAAGTGATCTGCCAGGCTTCGCCCCTGGTGCAGGATGTGCAGCTGTTTGATATCTATCGGGGCAAGAACATCGGAGAGGGCAAGAAGAGTATGGCCTTCTCCCTGACCATGGCTGACCCCAGGGCAGAGGTTTCCAATGAGGAGGCCGAAAGGGCAATCAAAAAGATCCTGGGCGATCTCAAGCATAAGCTGGGCATCGAGATCCGCTGAAAAAAGCAAAGATACCGGATATAATTCCGGACGCAAGAAGAAAGAGGCCGCCGGCAATTGCCGGCGGCCTCTTTTGATTTACAACTCGAAATAAAACTATAAATCGACATATTATTACTGTAAAGCGGAATGACTATACAGGCAGATCTGGGCGAAATATACGGGTTTCACGGCTTTCCTGAGGGCAAAGCAGCTTTAACGTCTTTTCTCCATCACAAAATTTGTCAGCAGGATGCCTTGACGTTCGACCTGCTGTTCCCGGATCATGCGGTAGCCCCTTTTTTCAAAGAAGGGTTTGGCGGTAATGGAGGCGTGGGTGGTGATACAATAGGCACGCACCGATTGTTCCAGTGTGTCACAGAGGGCAGAAGCTACGCCTTCCCGCTGGTGATTCTTATGCACATACAGCCGGTCCAGGTAGCCATCAGGTTTTATATCCCAAAAGCCGATGATCTCCCCTGCCTGGACGGCTATCACACAAAAACTGTGCGCAAAGGAGTCAGCCCATTTTTTCATATCTCTTTTTTCCGGCGCCCACGCCGCCAGCTGGGGCAGTGTATAATCTTTGGCGTTGACAGAATGGACGGTATCATAGAATAGTTTTGCCAGTGCGGCACAATCTTCAGGCTGGTATCTTCTCATGAACATCCGGGCCATCCCCTCCCCTGCTTTTGCGGATTTTTCTCTATAATAATATATCCGGGGGGAGGGCAGGTTCAAGGCAATGGGAAGCCTGCGACAAAGAGAAGACCCATGGACATGAAGGATGCTTATGGGGAATCGGAGGTATTTGGGATGTTTTCCGCTTTTTCCAGCATGGTTTGGGCAAATACCGCATAGCCTCTGGTGGGGTCCTTAACCAATACATGGGTTACTGCGCCCACCAGTTTGCCGTCCTGAAGGATCGGAGAGCCAGACATACCCTGTACAATGCCGCCGGTAATGGCCAGAAGAGCCTCGTCCGTCACCCGAATCATCATATTTTTGTTTATATTTTGGGAGGTATAGGATATTTTTTCAATTTCAATGGAATAGGCCTTGGGGCCATTGCCGTCCACGTTGCAGATCAGCTGCGCAGGGCCGGTTTTCACTTCCTGCATCCAGGCGACTTCCGCGGGCTGCGTTTTTAGCGTATGAGAGAGAAGAACACCGTAAACGCCGGCCTGGTAATTGTCCCGTATCTCTCCCAGAGCCTGGGTACTGACAAAGCTGCCTTTCAGTTCACCCGGTGCTCCGGCACAGCCTTTTTCCACGTCGTTCAGGGCAACAGGAACGATCTCCCCGCTCCGCAGTTCAATGCTCTGGCCGGTATCGCTGTCACTGATGGCGTGGCCCAGCCCGGCAAAGGTATCGCCTAAAAAGAAGGTCATGGTGCCGATGCCGGCGGAGGAATCCCGCACCCAGATCCCGGCTTTGAAATCTCCGTTTTGATCCTGTACCGGCAGAATGGTGGTATTGAAAAGCTGGCCATCCCGCTTATAGACCAGTTCTTTGGCTTGCTCGCTTCCCTGCTGCAGCGCCTGAGCAATGTCTTCATTGCACAGGATCTTGTGGCCGTCTATGCTCACCACCCAGTCGCCCAATTTCAGGCCTGCATCTTTTGCGGGGTTCTGCGGGCCGGAGGCGGTGTACAGTTCAGTGAATCCCACCACCAGGGCGCCGTCAGCAAACATCTTGATGCCGAACAGATCCCCGCAGACTTCTACACTCTGGCGGGTTCGTTCAACGACCCGGATGGACTTCAGCGGCAATGTATCAAAAAGCCGGGCAGAAGCGTTTCGGCTGCTGTCCCGCATGGAAGCGTTCACATTGTCGCTGGGGGCAGCGGACTGAATGCCCACCCAGGGTAGGTCTGCCAAGGAGGGAGTTTCGCCCGGCTGTACATAAATGGTATCCGGCAACTGAAACCTGCAGAAGGTATATCCCCCGCCGGCCAGCAGCAAGGCAGCCAGGGCGGCGCAAAAAATTTTTCTGGATCGTTTTCGCAGCATTTTTTAGCCTCCGTTTCCCCCCTTAGTATGTGCGGAGAAAAAATTTTTATTGAGAAAACGGAAAAATTTCTGCGAAAAGGAAAAAGCGATTGAAGCGTGTTAAGATTTTGTGATATAATACAACTGTTTTGCGGGTATGGCGGAATTGGCAGACGCGCTGGATTTAGGTTCCAGTGGGCAACCGTGCGGGTTCGACCCCCACTACCCGTACCAAGTTGGAAGCTACATTTTAGCCTTATTAGAGAGGCTGGAATGCAGCTTTCCTTTTTTATGAAGAAACCTCCATGGTATACTGTCCATGAATGCATGAGCAGAAAGCATGGAGGTTTTGTTATGTCTGAGCATATGATGGAGATCCCGCAAAACAAAAACTTTAAATGGATCTGGTAGCAGAAGCTTAGGGTAGCCACCTGCTGCCGGGTCAGTACCGCATATGCGGAGCAGTAAAGCAACCTGAAAGAAACAAATCGCGCTTTGCCGTGACATCAAACAGATTAGAAGATTAAGCGGAGTACCTCTACCATCGACCAGATGCTGCTGGATGCGGAAAAACGGGGCGAAAAGGCCGAGAGCGTGATTGGCCCGGACCCAAAAAGTTTTTGCGATGAGGTGATTGAGGAGCTGCCCGTCATGCCCGGATGGAAAAGGAACCTGTGCGCCCTGCGGGATGGACTTTTGGCAACGGTGGTCCTGCTGGTCATCTGGTTTGCCTCTTCCGCCCTGCAGGGGGTCCTGGGCGTGGGAAGTTGGCCGGAATTGACCCTGAGCTGGGGGCAGTTCCTTTCCGGCGGGGGAATCCTTGTGACGGCCTGCTGGCTGGTACACTGGATCTGCCGGGATTCTTTTAAGGCAGAGAAGAAAAACGGGCCCGGCTGCTGCTGTTTCTGGTATTCTTCGGTCTGCTCTGCCTGGGCGTTTTCCTGCGCCAGCCCCTGGTGGCCCTGCCCTTGCGGGCGGCGGTGGGGCTGATCGCGGCCCTGTTTATTCTGTACAAAATCCTGGATTTCCGTTTGGATTAAAAGACAAAAGAAAAGGCTGCGCCCGCCGGGGTGCAGCCTTTTTTGCCGGAAAAATCCTGTTCTGATATCAATTCAAAATGCACTGCCCGGTTCAGCTTTCCCGGGGCAGGTACAGCAAAAAGCTGCTTCCCTGCTCCGGCCGGCTCTTCACTTTTATATAGCCGCTCTGCTTTTCGGCAATCTGCCGAGCAAGATACAGCCCTACCCCTACGCTAGGCAGGGAGTAGGCTGCCGGGGCCCGATAAAAACGCTGGAAGATCCTGGCCTGTTCTTCTTAGGCAATGCCGGGGCCGGGCCGGTATCACAGACGCAGATGGCGGAGAACAGTTCGTAATTCTTGACCGAAACCGTTACCCGGCCGCCGGCAGGGGTGTATTTGACCGCATTGTCCAGAAGAATACAAAGGGCTTCCTCGGTCCATTTTGCGTCAAAGCAGGCGGTACCCTCCGCCCCCATGGCGCAAAGGGTCAGCGGTTTGCCTGATGCCTCGGCGGTATACTGGGCCAGGGCCCGTTCCGCCACCGGCCCGATCGGCCCGCATTGAGGGTGAAGGGCCAGAACGCCGGCTTCCAGCCGGGAGGTTTTGACCAGGGCCTCCATCAGCCTTTCCAGCTTTTCGGTCTGGGCGGTGATGGCCTGCAGGCATTCCCGGGCCTGGGGAGAAAGGGGCTGCTCCCCCATCAGCTGGGAATACAGCCGAAGATTTGCCGTCGGCGTCCGGGTCTGGTGGGCAATATCAGAGATAAGGGCGCTCAGCTGGTCTTTCTGCTGCTGAATCTGGCCGGCGGACAGGGTGCTGGCGGTCAGGTATTGGGCCAGCCGGTTTTCCAGGGAGGAAAGCCGGCTCTCATCAAAATCTTTTTCGCAGAAACGGCCGGCCATGGCTGCGGTGATCATCTCATCCAGCCGGCGGATGGTCCGCCGTGTACGCCGTCGTTCCAGCAAAACCAGAGCCAGGGCCGCCAGCAGAAGGGCCCCGGCTATGAAGTACCTCGTCATGGCTGCACCGCCCAGGTATAGCCCAGACCGTATACCGTCTTTAGGTATTCCGGCTGGGAAGGGTCCTCTTCCAATTTGCCGCGCAGCCGCTTAATGGTGACAGAAAGGGCATTTTCTTCCACAAACTCCGCCCCGCCGCTCCATACCCGGTCCACCAGTCGGGCACGGCTTACGGTGTGGCCGCGGTTTTCCACCAATACCCGCAGCAGCTTTTGCTCGGTCCGGCTCAGTTCCACCGGCTGGCCCTTCCGGTGGTATTCCATCCGGTCAAAATCAAAGACAAAGGGGCCCAGGATAATCGGTCCGGCCGGGGCGTCCGGGATGCGGCGGATGCAGGCGTTTACCCTGGCCCGCAGCACCGCCAGAGAAAAAGGCTTGGAGATACAGTCATCGGCGCCGGCTTCCAGGCCGGTGACCTCATCCAATTCTAGATCATTGGCAGTGGGCAGAATCACCGGGGTGAAGTCCCCTTGAGCGCGAAACTGCCGGAGCAGGTCCAGCCCGCTGCCGTCGGGGGAGGTTGATATCCAAAATCATCAGATCAAAACGCCGATGGGCCAACGCTTCCCGAGCACTGTTCAGGGTGCCTGCCCGGAAAACCGCCCGGTCCGGTTCTTCCAGAGCCAGGGCGATGCCTCGGCCCAGCGTCTCGTCATCCTCCTAAAGAAAAAGCTGTTTCATGGGTGGTTCCTTAAATCGTTTCGTTCAGCACCTCGGCCAGAGTGGGCATGGCAGGGATGGCCCCCGGCCGGGAGCAGGTAAGGGCGGCGGCTCGGCTGGCAAAGCGCAGAGCCTGTTCCAGCTGGGCCTGGGTGAGGCCGTTCAGCCCGCCCGAAACCAGACGGGATAAGAGCGCGCCCAGGAAGGTATCCCCTGCCCCGTTTGTATCCGCAACTGCTACCCGGCAGGCGGCAATATACCCGGTGTGCGGCCCGAAGGAATAAAAGCAGCCCTCCTCGCCAAGGGTGATGATAATGAGGTGAATGCCGTACTCCTCACGCAGAGCCCAGGTGCCCTCTTCCGGGTTCTGCAGGCCGGTGAGCAGCTCCATCTCTTCCTGCGCCAGCTTGAGAATATGGCAAAGAGGCAGCGGCTGTTTCATCCGCTGGATGGCGGAATCCTGGTCCGGCCAGAGAGCGGGCCGGTAGTTGGGATCATAGCTGATGAGGATTCCCTCTTCCCGGGCCTTACGGACGGTTTCCAGGGTGGCGCTGCGGGAGGGCTCGGCAGTAAGGCTGACCGAGCCGAAATGCAGGAATACCGGCTTTTGGTCGTAGGCATCCAGGGCCTGCACCGCTTCCTCCGGGGTGAGCAGGGTATCGGCCCCGGGGCTGCGGTAAAAGGAAAACATCCGCTCTCCCCTTGCGTCCACACTCACCACCGCCAGGGTGGTGAGTGCCTCGTCGCTCTGCCGAAGGCCGCTCACATCCACCTGGTTATCGCTGAGAGTGCCGTGGATGGAGGCGCCGAAAGCATCCCGCCCTACCTTGCCGATGAAGGCGGTGCTGGCACCCAGGCGGGCGGCAGCCACCGCCACATTGGCGGGCGCACCCCCGGGAAAAGCGGCATAACGGCGGATATGGCGGGCATCCTCGGCGGTTTGGGTAAGATCAATGAGGGATTCCCCGATGGTTACGATTTCTGGCATCACATTCACCTTCCGTTTTGAAAAAGCAGACACAAAAGCGCCTCGCTGGGCGGGGTGCCTTTGAAATAATTTTTCTGGAGAGGGCTGCCGGGGCCTTGGCTGGTAGCATCCTCACCAGGGTGAACATATCACAACCGGCCGCTCAATTCAATAGCCAGACCCCAAAAAGCCGAGATTTTCTTTTCCAAATTTCTGCCCAGAGCCGGGACAGATGACAACCCGACGCGGCCTGTGGTATAGTAGAATTCAAAAGGATCAGGCCGAAAGGAGGAGTCAGCCTTGGAACCGTTTGTCTATCTGACGCTTTTGGCGCCGGTGGCGGGCCTTTGCTGGGAACTGCTCTGCCGCCGTCAGCGCCCAGAAACGGAAAAGAACGCACTGGTTTTGTACATGCCCGGCGTGTATCGGGCGGCCCTGCACACAATCGGGCTTGCGTTCGGGGCTTTTGCGCCGCTCTGTTCCCAAATGGCCACCCCAGAGCTGGGCCGGCAGATGGCAGAAATCCTTGTGGGCTGCATCCTGATGATTGAGTGTTTTGCCTGGACGACCCTGCGGTTTCGCCTGATCTTACAGGAGGAGGTCCTGCACTTCACCCCTTATGTGGGCAGGGCACGCTCTCTGCCTCTTAGCCGGATTGCCCGGGTGGGCCGGAACCCGCGGTACGGCACCCTGATCCTTCATGCAGAAGAGGGAATCTTTTGCCGGGTGTCCTGTATGTGCGTGGGCTACAAGCCCTTCCGGCAATTGTTGGAGGAACGAGGGCTGATGGCCTGACAGGGCAAAACCCAAAACCAAGAAAAAAGAAGGAAGTATATGAGCGCGGATATTCTGATTGTGGACGATGAGGCTGAAATTGCGGACCTGGTGGAGGTATACCTGAAAAATGAGGGATACACCGTCCACAAATTCGGCTGCGGCAGGGATGCGCTGGCCTGTGTGGAGCAGCAGCACCTGGACCTGGCCATACTGGATGTGATGCTGCCGGATCTGGACGGCTTTGCCCTTTGCCAAAAGATCCGGGAAAAGCACCTGTTCCCCATCCTGATGCTTACCGCCCGGGTGGAGGACATGGACAAGATCACTGGCCTGACCCTGGGGGCGGACGATTACCTTACCAAGCCCTTCAACCCGCTGGAACTGGTGGCACGGGTCAAGACCCAGCTGCGGCGCTATACCCGGTACAACCCGGCCGGTTCGGCCGTGCCGGAACCGGAATATGATATCCGGGGATTGCAGATCTCCAAGGCTACCCATAAATGCCTGCTGTTTGGGGAAGAACTGGCGCTGACCCCCTTGGAATTTTCCATCCTGTGGTATCTGTGCAGCCGGCAGGGCAAGGTGGTTTCCAGCGAGGAGCTGTTTGAAGCGGTGTGGGGCGAAAAATATCTGGACTGCAACAATACGGTCATGAGCCATATTGCCCGCCTGCGGGAGAAAATGCACGAAAACAGCCGCAGGCCTAAATTTATCAAGACGGTTTGGGGGGTGGGCTACACCATTGAATGAGAAAACAACGGACCGGGAGAGCCGCCTGCGCCGGGAACACCGGCCTGGGGCTGGCCATTGCCAAAGAAATCGTGGAGGCCCACGGGGGCGTTATTGCTGCCGACAGCCGGGAGGAACAGGTGATCTTTACGGTCAGCCTGCCGGCGGGCGAGCCGCTGTAAGAAAATCGCAAGAATTTTTCGAGAAAATCATCATCCTCCCGAAAGATGCCCTGAAAATTCCAAACGCCTTGTTCTGGTATGATTTTTGCCAGAACAAGGCGTTTTTTATTTCGGGAGGTTTTGAGGATAAAACGGATTCTGATCTTTTTTGGCGGCTGCTCTACGGAATATGCGGTGTCGCTCCAATCTGCCGCCGCTGTGCTGACCCACCTGGACAACAGCCGGTACCAGCCGGTGCTGGTGGGGATCACCCGGCAGGGAAAATGGCGGTACTATTCCGGTGCGCCGGAGGATATCGCCGCCGACTGCTGGCAGGAAAAAGGTTCGGTGCCCTGCCTGCTGGACCCTTCCCGGGGGGCAAAGCGGCTGATTTTGCTGGATAAAGACCGGACCTGCCTGGGCTTTGACGCAGCCTTCCCTCTGCTGCACGGCAAAAACGGAGAGGATGGCACCCTGCAGGGGCTGCACGGGGTCTATATCTCCCGATACGCGGTGATCGGCCCCGGCTGCCGAATTTATCAGAACGTCACCATCGGGGAAATAGGACATCGGGCCCCTGTAATTGGTCCCGGCTGCCTGATTGGGGCCGGGGCCATTCTGGTGGGCGGGATCACGGTGGGCGAAGGCGCCCGGATCGGGGTGGGCGCTGTGGTGCGGCAGGATGTGCCGGCCCGCAGTGTTGTCCTGGCCGTCCCGCCCTGCATTCTGGAAAAGAGCGCTTTGGATGACAAGAAATGAGGAAGACTTTTCCCCCCTGCCGGGCCTGGCGGGAGATTGACCTGGATGCGCTGGCTTTGAACGCGGCGGCTTTGCAGGCCGCCCTGGCCCCCGGCTGCCGGCTGATGGCCGTGCTGAAAGCAGGCGCCTACGGCCATGGAGCCCTGCTTGCGGCCCGGCGGCTCTATCGGGAAGGGGTGCGGGATTTTGCCGTAGCCTGCCTGGAAGAGGGAATTCAGCTTCGCCGCCAGGGCCTGGAAGGAAAAAGAGGGCTTTCCCACAGGGGAGACCCATATCCAGGCCAGCTATGGGATTTTGAATCTGCCGCCTCAGCCCTGCACCCTGGCCCGGGCCGGCATTGCCCTGTATGGGGTGCGCAGCCAGAGGGGCGATACCTTGCGGGAGATGGAACTGCGGCCGGTGCTCTCCCTGCGGGCACGGGTCGCCTCGGTGCGCCGGCTGGAAGAAGGAGAAGGCGCCGGCTATGGGCTGGCCTATCGCCCCCAGAGCCAAAGAAAAATTGCGGCCATCACCGTTGGCTACGGCGACGGGCTGCCCCGGCAGCTGGCCCAAAAGGGCGGCGGTGCCCCATGGTGGGCAGAATGTGCATGGACCAGCTTTTGGCCGATGTGACCAATCTGCCCGATGTGAAAGCCGGGGATACGGTGACGATTCTGGGACGGGATGGGATGGAGACCATCCCTGCCGAAGAAGCGGCGGAAAAGTGCGAGACCATCACCAATGAGCTGCTGGCCCGGCTGGGGCCCCGACTGCCTCTGATCCCGGTGGAAGCATAGCCACGGCCAAAATCAGGCGCTTTTTTGGGGGACGAAATGTCCCCCATTTTGCTGCGGGAATACGGCGAGGCAACCCTCTTGATTTTTATGCGGAAAAAAGGTATCCTGTAGTTAGTTTAAACTAACCAAAAAGCAAAAAACTCACGCCCCCCCCCTGAATATACCTTTGAAAGGCCGCAAAGGGGCGGAGGGGTTGCCAAAGGAGACAGGAATATGCAGGAATTTTTATATGAGGGATTGGCCCTGGCCGGTTGCGCGGCAACCGCGATTGCCTGTGGGAAGGTGCGCTCGGCCATACGAAAAGAGCTGAAAAAAGATCGTCAGCTTTAAAAAGCAGGGACAGACAGTAACTGAAACCGGGAGAGTTTTCAGCCGAGGAAGTTGGCGCTCATGCTGATGCCCGGCATATCCGGCATGCGGGAAGAGCTGAGCATGGAAGTGCCCTCATCCTGCGCTACGATGATATGGTCCACCAGGTCGATGCCCATGGTTTTCAGGGCAAATTTCAGGTTTTGGGTGGTGCGGATATCCGCCTGGGATGGCAGGGCAAAACCGCCGGGATGGTTGTGAGCCAACACCACATTGGTGGCCCCGTAGCGCAGAGCGATATCCACAAGCTTTCGGGAGGGTACATCCACCGAGTTGGCGGCGCCTTCCCCCAGCAGGACAGTGCCCAAAAGTTTGAGCCGGTCGTCCATCATGATCAGATAGATCCGCTCATTGGTGATACCGTGGAACAGGGGGATACAGTACTCCACCAGCTTTTCGCAGCTGTCCAGCTGCTTGAAGGAGCGGGTTTTGCTGATCTGGTAATGGCGGCTGAACATCAGGATGGAATGGATGAGCCGGGCACTGGCGGGCCCAATGCCCGGGACGGCCCGCAGTTCTTCCTCGCTGGCTTCCAGAACCTGGGCGTAACCGCCGAAATGATCGATGAGGGCATGGGCCAGCGGGTTGGTATCGATGCGGGGCAGCGCAAAGTACAGCATATATTCCAGGACTTCATGGTCGGAAAAGCCCTCGAACCCGTTCTTGCGCACCCGCTCATACATCCGTTCACGGTGATGATCGTGGATTGATTTTTCTCCCATTTTACCTTCCTTTTGCTTTACGATTTGCTGAATCTATTATATACTAAAGGAAATTTTCTGAAAAGAGAGAACTTTCCTATGAAAAGCTATACTGCCGGCCCCAACGAAGAGGGGGTACGGCTTTCCCGATTTGTGCAAAGCGTGGCCCCTGCCCTGCCCGTGAGCATGATGTACAAGGGCTTCCGCAACAAACGAGTGAAGGTCAACGGAAAAAAAGCGGCGCCGGAGGATCGGCTCCATGAAGGGGACCAGATCGAGCTGTACATCAACGATGAGTTTTTTGCGCCGGCCCAGCAGCCTGCGCCCGCAAAACCAAAGCCGGCCAAGAAAATTCCCCTTCGGGTGGTGTACGAGGATTCCTCCATCGCCATCCTGTATAAGCCGGCTCACCTGCTTTGCCATTCGGACAGGACCGGGGACGCCAGCCTGATAGACGCCTTCATTGCCCGCCAGACCGAGAACGGGGAATATCAGCCCGGCCAGGAGGCCGCTTTCCGCCCGGCCCTCTGCAACCGGCTGGACCGGGGCACCGAGGGCCTGGTGCTGGCAGCCAAGACCTACCCGGCGCTGCGGGACATGAATGAGATCATCCGGGAGGATCTGCTGCACAAGGAGTATCTGACCATTACCTGCGGGGTTCCCCCCCAGGGGCGGCATCTGGCCTACCTGCGCCACAGCGAGAAAAACAATAAGGTGACGGTGATCCCCTCCCCTGCCCCCGGATACAAAGAGATCATCACCCGGGTGGAGGTGCTGAAAAAGCAGGGGCCTTTCAGCCTTTGCCGGATCGGCCTGATTACCGGACGCACCCATCAGATCCGGGCGCATCTGGCCTTTTTGGGCGCCCCGGTATTGGGAGATATCAAGTATGGAAACCGGAAGCTGAACGAGCGCACCGGGAAAAAGAGCCAGGAACTTTGCGCGGTATGCGTTCGTTTTGGCCAGATTCCCGCCCAAAACAGCCTGGCCTACCTGTCCGGCAAGGAAATCGAACTGCCCCGGCCCGGGATCGAGGCCCGGTTTGAGGAGCTGAGCCGATTCCGGCCGGCCAGATGAAGGCTTTTGTAGGTCAGGGGCAGAGCCAGGTTTTTTGGGTTGCGGCTGCCCCTGTGAAAACGGTATAATAAAGAAACAAGAAGGCTTGGCCGGATAGAATCCCGCCGGCTTTCCACGCAGCATAAAAGGAAGAGGTGTTCTGAAATGATTCTGGACCGTTTTGAAAACCTGATGAAATACGAGGCGCTGATCCCCAACTTGGCAAAGGCGGTGGAGTTCTGCAAAACGGCAGGCAGCCTTGCCCCTGGCCGCTATGAATTTGAGGGCGGATTTGTCCTGATTCAGGAGGGAGAAACTGCTTCTACCCCCGAAGAGGGCAATTTCGAGGCGCATAAAGAGTATATCGATGTGCAGGTGCTGGCCGAAGGGGCTGAAGTGATGGCCTGGGCAGATATTTCCGGCCTGGAACTGGCGGTGCCCTATAAGCCGGATGCCTGGTTCTTCAGCGGCCAGGCTACCGAAGTGGTCAAGATCCAGCCGGGCGTTGCCTATGTGATGTTCCCCCATGACGGCCATAAAGCCTGCTGCCATCTGGACACCCCCACCCATTACCGCAAGTACGTCATCAAGTGCCCGGTACAGAAATAAAATAAGCAGAAATACAAAGAAAAGGTCTTGTGAAGAATTTCGCAAGACCTTTTTGTTACAACAAAGAATCAGGCTTTTTCAAGCCGGGAAGGCAGGAAAAAGGCTTACAGTTCGCCGAAGCGTTTTTCCTCAATGGCCTTTTCCACCTCGCTGCGGGCGGGGATGGAATCGGAGGCGCCCTTTACCTGGATGGCCATGGCGCTGGCGGTGGTGCTGCGCAGAAGAATATCCCGCACAGGCATGCCCTCGGCGGTGCAGGCCAGGAAATAGCCCAGGAAGGTATCGCCGGCAGCGGTGGTATCCACCACGTTCTTGATCTTATAGGCGTTCATCCGCACATCCTGGGTTTTGTCATGATAGCGCACGCCGCGGCTGCCCAGAGTGAGAACCAGGGCGCAGTCGGGGTATTTTTCCGCCACAGCCTTGACGATCTCTTCCTCTTCCTCGGTGCTGCCGGCCAGGGTGCTGCCCTCGATCTCGTTGACCACCAGCCAACTCACCTTGCCCAGAGGACAGTTCATCAGGCTGTCGTCCATGGGGGAAGCATTCAGGGCAACCCGAAGGCCCAGCTCATAGGCCTTCTCAATGGTATAACCCACCAGGTTGGTCTCATTCTGCAGAAGGATGATGTCGCCCTTTTCGCAGTCGGAAAGGACAGAGTCAATGTATTCCTCGGTGAGCATCTGGTTGGTGCCGCCAAACAGCAGGATGCTGTTCTGCCCCGCGTCGGAAACCTGGATGAAGGTATGACCGCCGGCCACATCCTTTTTCTGCAGGTAGCGGGTATCCACACCGGCATTATCCAGCGCCTGTTTGAGGATATCCCCGTCGCTGCCGATCATGCCGGCATGGAAAATCTTGCCCCCTGCGCGGGCCACGGCAATGGACTGGTTGAGACCCTTGCCGCCGGCGTATACGTTGCGGTCCTTGCTGCTCTTGGTCTCGCCGGGCTTTACAAAGTCATCCACCCGGTAAACGTAGTCCACATTCAGAGAGCCGATGTCCACGATTTTCATTCTACTCCATCCTTTCCAGGCATCCTATCCGGATAGCATCCATTCTTTGTGTTTTAGTATACCATGTTCCCCGCAAAAAGGCACGTCTATTTTTGCCCTTCTGCTGATGAAAAATTTGTGTTGGCTTCCCGGTTTTTCTGCCAGCGGGCCAGGGCTTGGCTCAGCTCCTCATAGGTATAGATGGTATTGAGCACCTGGCAGAGGGCCTTTTTGCTGAGCCGGGGAGGAAGGCCCAGAAAGCCCAGGAATTCCCTACGGCGGTCTGCGCAGTCGGCCGTGCCGGAAAGGCCCCACTCATACAGATCCGTGTAGGTAATGGGGCGTCCGGAGGCCTTTTCTTCCCCTTGCAGCCCGGCATTTTCCAGCGCCCGCAGGATTTCCTGGTCCGGCACGCCCTCCACCCCCAGAAGGCCCTCCTTCCCCGGGGCCGCCTTGCGGCTTTCCTTGCCCGGGATAGCGGGCACATAGGCCTGCGAGACGTACTGCCGCCCCACAAGGTCGCTGACAAAGCGGCGAATGCGGAAACCTGCGGCGTCAGAGTCAGTGAGGATCAGCACACCCCTTTGACGGCCCAGAGTGCGCAGCAGGGCCTGTTTTTCCTTATCTTTAAAGATGGCAAAGCCGTCGGTGGTGAGGATGAGGCCATCCACCAGGCCGGCCAGCCGGCTGGCATCGTATCTTCCCTCCACCAGAAGGACCTGCCCAATTTTCAGTTTTTCTTTCACCTTATCTTACCACCTGTACCAATCGGCAAAGCCCGGTTTCCAGTTGGATCTTGGGGTCCACCGGGCTGCCCTTCAGGCCTTCATCCAGCTGCTGCAGGATCTTCAGGCTCTTAGCCAGCTGGGGCTTTGTAAACTTACGGCCGTTTTCCATGGCTTTCCGCAGCCGGAAATCCCCGCCGCTGTAGTGGAAATCCCGGTGAACCTCCTGATAGCTTTTGCCCAGGGAGGCGCCGCAGCGCACCCGGTAGCAGTCCAGATAGCCGGAGGCAAGTGCTGCCGCAATGGTCACCGGCTCCTGCCGCAGCAAAAGCAATTTGTGTACCAGCTCGCAGACGCCTTTGGCGTTGCGGGCCGCAATGAGCTGCATCAGGGAAAATACATTGGCTTCCAGGTTTTGTACCGCCGCTTCCTCCACCATGGCGGAGGTGATCGGCCCGTAATCGGCCAGGGCGGCCAGCTTGGCCACCTCGTTTTCCAGCAGGTAGGGGTCCTGCCCGCAGCGCTCGATCAGTTCCCGCGCCACCGGGTCGGGCAGGGTGGCCCCCACCTCCCCTGCCTGCTGCTGAAGCAGGCGGATCAGATCCCGCTGGGTGGGCAGGGCCAGTTCCTGCACAAAACCGATCTTGCGGCAATGGCCGATGAGGGTGGTTACCCGCTTGCCGGAGGCCGCTTTCTTATCCGCAAAGACGGAAGTAAGCAGAAAGACCGAGTTTTCCGCCTGGGAGAGCACCTCGCAGAATTCTTTCAGGTCCTTGTCGGAATAACTGCCGGGGGCAAGACCGGGAATATAGATCACCCGACGGGTGCCGAAAAAAGAGATGGTGCCCGCCGAGGCAATGATCTCCTCCAGGGAGGGGGCAGGCCCGTCCAGCCGGGTGACTTCGGTATCCTCCCGGCTCAGCAATTCCAGCAGCTTTGCGGCCTGCCGCTGCACCAGGTATTCCTGCTGGGAATACAGATAAAAGACCGGGCAGCCGGAATCCAGCAGCTGCTTGTAATCGGTTTTAGCCAAAAATATCCTCCCCTTTCCAGATTTTCAGGGAACGGCCCGGACGAATTTCCAGATAGGGCGTGCCCTGGGAGTAGATGATCTCGCCTTCCTGATAAGAATCCAGCCAGTCATAGCTCAATGTAGTGGTGAGAACCCGGGTGCCGGAAAGAAAATCCGGGTTTGCGTAGCCGCCCAGGTATACATGGGCTTTCAGACCGGCCGAGAGATGGATCTGCCCGGCGGCCATGGCAAGACGGCAGCCGCCCGCCTGAACCAGGGCCAGGTTGCCGTCCCGTTGGTTCAGCAGGGTGAAGGTACACCCGGCGGATTCGCGGCGGTCAGCCTGGTTGAGGTTTAGCTCTTCCAGCCAAAGCACCTGCTCGGCCCGGAAATCCGAGGCCTGGGATTCATCCTGGGAAAGCAGAATCCATAAATCTGCCCGATCGATCCCCTTTTCTTCCAGGAATTCTTCCACTTCCAGCTGATTTGCCCGGCCGCCCCGGAAAATCACGCAGGCAGTTTGATTCTGGGTCAGGACAGCGCAAGGATTGGCGCCGTTGCCCAGCAGATAAACCCGAATCACATCCTGTTCCAGGCAGTAGCCCAGCAGCCCGCCGCCCCCGACAATGAGGGCCATCAGGCAGAGAAAAAGGCCTTTTTCCTTCCGGCGATGGCAGACAAAACCGGCAATCGCAGCCAGACAGAGCAGCCACAGGGTGTAGCGGGGAGGCAGGGAGAGCCGGGACAAGGGCAGAGCGGCCGTAAAACAGGCTATTGCCCACAGGAGCCGGACAAACAGCCCCGCCAGCAGACTGAAAAGCATGCAGGCAAAGCCGAAAATCGGAACCAGACTGCACAGAGCCGCCGAAACCCCGAAGAACAGGACGCAGGGCACCAGCCAGCCCACCAGCAGGTTGGTCAGCACCGAGACGCCGCTCACCGAAAGCCCATGCAGCAGCTGAATGGGCAGAGTCGCCAGGGCCGCAAAAGCCGAGGGAAGCACCAGACTGCCGGCTCCGGCCAGCAATCGAAGCACCCGGGAACCGGAATCGGCCCAGCGGCGGCTGCACTCCCCTGCCGCCAGCACGCCGGCGGTGGCGCAGAAAGAGAGCTGAAAGCTCAGATCCCAGACGGTATAACTGTTCTGCAAACAGAGCAGAATGCCGGCCAGACTCAGACTGGTGAGGCCGTCCGCCGGGGCCAGGAGCAGGTTGCCCAGACAGATCAGCAGCATGGTGAGCCCGGCCCGGCAGATGGAAGGGGTGAAGCCGGTGATGGCCATAATGAGCAGGGTGAAAAGAGCGCACCCCAGCGCCCGAAGCCTGCGCAGGCGGGAAAAGGCGCTCACCTGCCCCACAAAAAGCCCGCAGATCAGGGTGAGGTGCAGGCCGGACACCACCGCCAGATGGGAGATGCCTGCCCGGCGAAAGACTGTCTGGACCGAATCGCTCAGATGGCTTTTATCCTCCAGGGTGATGGCGGCCAGAATGGGGCCGAAGGGCTCGGGCAGATACCGGCGGATCTGGTAGGACATATCCTGCCGAAGATCGGCAAGCCGGAACCGGAGCGCGCCGGATTCCCCCAACCAGGCAATATCGCTCTGGTAGGAAGCCTGCAGGTAGATCCCATCCGCATAGCGGGAACTTTTCCAGGGGTTGGAGGGAAGATTTTCAAAGGTGAAAGAGCCGGCAATCTTTTCCCCGGGGCGGGAATCCGGAAGATTCTCCACCCGGGCCTTGAAATGTACCGGCCGGCCCTGCGCCTTGACCACGGTGATCACACCGCGGACCATCCCGTCCTGAAAAGAGGGCTCGCTCTCTTCCACTACCGCTTCGATCTGCCCGGAAAATCCGGCCCACTTGAGGGCAGGTTCAACCCGCAGCGCCAGAAAGGCAGCGTGGGCGGCGAAGCTGAGCAGCACAGCCAATCCGGCTACCCAGAGAAAAAGAGGGACCGGCCTTTTGGAGCGGATCAGGGCCAGTCCCATCAAAAAAGCCGCCGGAAGCAGAATTGCCGCCGGCGGCAGAATGACCGCGAAAAGCTGCGCCGTCAAAAAGGACAGGCCAAAAAATGCAAGCGGCCGTTTCATCCTCAGTGAATGAATACAGGCAGATGCTCCAGGAAGATGATGTCGCTGCGCTTGGCGGCATCCCCTTCCGCCAGGACGGCGGCCTTGCCCACCACAACGCCACGGCTGTGAGCGGCCAGGGATTCCAGCGCCTGCATGGAGCCGCCGGTGCTGATCACATCATCCACCAGGAGGATGCGCTTGGAGGTCAGGGCTTCCAGCTCGGTGCGGTCCACCACCAGGCTCTGCTGGCCCACGGTGGTGATGGATTGATCGGCCACTTCCACCGGATCCTGCATGTAAAGTTTGCGGCCTTTACGGGCAATCAGGTAGGGTTTGCCGCTCTGACGGGCCATTTCGTAGGCCAGAGGGATGCCCTTTGCCTCTGCGGTGAGCAGATAATCAAAATCGGGGCAGCGGGCCAACAGCTCCTTGGCACAGGCGACAGTGATCTCCACATCGCCGAACATCACAAAGGCGGCGATGGAAAGGTGCTCGTTCACCGGGCAGATGGGCAGCTGACGGGTCAGGCCCGCCACATTCAGGGTATAGCTTTCCTGCATGCTTGATAACTCCTGTTCAGGGCCGCCCAAAAGCGGCCCGGGTGTATGGGCGGAAAAGGGCGCGGCTCAGCCCGGGGGCCAGGCAAGGCTGCGCTTGGCCAGCACATGGAAATGCAGGTGGGGCACCGTCTGGCCGCCATCCTCTCCCACATTGGTCACCACGCGGTAGCCTTTTTCGCATCCCTGTTCCCGGCAAAGGCGGGCAATGACGCCATAAATGTGGCCCAGCAGGGCGGCATTTTCTTCCGAAAGCTCCTGCGCCGAGGTGATGTGCTGTTTGGGCACCACCAAAAAATGCAGGGGGGCCTGAGGGTCGATGTCATAAAAGGCAATCAGTTCCTCATCCTCGTACAGCTTGTTGGAGGGGATCTCCCCTGCCGCTATCTTGCAGAACAGACAATCTTCCATGGATCTTCCTCCTTCCAAAGGGATTTTCAAAAGATACAGGGTTTTATCCGAAGGGTTCCGGCCGCCGGCAGCAGCCCGCCGGGGCCGGACCTGCAGAGCTTATTTCAGGTTCTTGCGAACGATTTCGGACACGGCGTTCAGGGCTTCGTCCACCTTGTTGGCATCCTTGATGCCGGCCATGGCGAAGTCAGGCTTGCCGCCGCCCTTACCGCCGGCAATGGCCGCAATATCCTTGACCAGGACACCGGCTTTCAGCCCACGGGCCACAGCGTTGGCGCTGCAGGAAACAGCCAGGGTCAGCTTGCCTTCGGCAGAGCCCACCAGGGCCACCACCGTGTTGGGGGCTTTCTCCCGGGCCTTTTCGCACATGCTGCGCAGGGTATCGGCAGAGGTGCCAGAGAAGTAGGCGGTGGCCACACGGATGCCGTCCACATCATCGGCGCTCTCAAACAGGCCGTCAATGCGGGAAGCGGCGATCTGGCTCTTGGCAGATTCCAGCTCCTTGGTGAGTTCCTTCAGCTGGGCAGCCAGGGCCTCGGCATGGGAGGCCACATCCTTCAGGTTGTTGGCCTTGAGAGCCGCAGCGGTGTGGACCAGCTGCTCGGTGCGCTCATCCAGCAGGTGCAGCACACCCAGGCTGGTGGAGGCCTCGATGCGGCGGATGCCGGCGGCCACGCTGGATTCGCCCAGGATCTTGAAGCAGCCCACCTGGGCGGTGTTCTTCACATGGGTGCCGCCGCAGAACTCGGTGGACCAGCCGTTCACATCCACCACCCGCACGATATCGCCGTATTTTTCGCCGAACAGGGCCATGGCGCCCATCTTCTTGGCTTCGGCAACGGGCAGGTTCTGCACCGTCACATCCAGAGATTCAAAGATTTTCTGGTTGACAATCCGCTCCACCTGGGCCAGCTCTTCGGGAGTCATGGCGCTGAAATGGGTGAAGTCAAAGCGGAGACGCTCATCGTCCACATAGGAACCGGCCTGGTGCACATGACTGCCCAGGACCTCACGCAGGGCCTTCTGGACCAGATGGGTGCCGGTATGGTTGCGGGCGATGCAGCCGCGGCGCTCCTCATCCACATGGGCGGTCACATCCTGCCCCACCTGGATCAGGCCGCTTTCCAGCACGCAGGTATGCACAAAGTAGCCCTTGGGGGTCTTGCGCACATCCAGCACCCGCAGCTCGGCCTCGTCGGTGCAGATCAGACCACGGTCAGCCACCTGGCCGCCCATCTCCGCATAGAAGGGGGTGCGGTCCAGCACCAGCAGCACGCCCTCCTTGGGGCCGTCGTCGGTGGAGATGGCGTCCATCAGCTCGGTACCGTCGGAAAGGGCGATGACCCGGGCGGTATCCTTCAGCCGCTCATAGCCGGTGAACTGGGTAGGCTCGGCGGTCAGCTCGCTGAACAGGTCGGCATCCCAGCCGGAAATGTTCTTGGCCAGCCGCTCGCTGCGGGCCCGCTCCTTCTGCTTCTTCATCTCCTTGATGAAATCATCCTCATCCACCAGGATGCCCGCCTCGGCGGCGATCTCCTTGGTCAGATCCAGGGGGAAGCCGAAGGTATCATTCAGCTTGAAGGCATCCAGACCGGACAGGATCTTCTTCTTGCCTTCCAGGGCGGCCTTCTCGATGCCGTCGATCAGGTTGCTCAGGATGGTCATGCCCTGGTCGATGGTCTTGTAGAAGCGCTCTTCCTCGGTGCCGATCACCTTCTTGATGTAATCGGCATGCTCTTCCAGCTCGGGATAAGCGCCCTTGTTCTGCTCAATGACGGTATCCACCAGTTCCACCAGGAAGGGACGGTTGACGCCCAGCATCCGGCCGTGGCGGGCAGCCCGGCGCAGCAGGCGGCGCAGCACATAGCCGCGGCCTTCATTGGAGGGCAGGATGCCGTCGCTCACCATGAAGGTGGTGGAACGGATATGGTCGGTGATGACCCGGATGGACACGTCGGTCTTGTGGTCGGCCCCGTAGGTCTTGCCGGTGATCTTTTCCACATGGTGGAGGATGGCCTGGACGGTATCCACCTCAAACAGGTTGCCCACGCCCTGCATCACGCAGGCCAGGCGCTCCAGGCCCATGCCGGTATCGATGTTGGGCCGGGCCAGCCGCTCGTAATGGCCCTTGCCGTCGGAATCGTACTGGCTGAACACCAGGTTCCAGACTTCCATGTAGCGGTCGCAGTCGCAGCCCACCTTGCAGTCAGGCTTGCCGCAGCCGAACTCGGGGCCGCGGTCAAAATAGATCTCGCTGCAGGGGCCGCAGGGGCCGGAGCCATGCTCCCAGAAGTTGTCTTCCTTGCCGAAGCGGACCATGTGGTCTTCGGGGATGCCCACCTCTTTGGTCCAGATATCGTAGGCCTCGTCATCATCGGTGTATACCGAGATGTACAGCTTTTCGGGGGGGATCTCCACCACCTTGGTGAGGAATTCCCAGGCCCAGGCAATGGCCTCGGGCTTGAAGTAATCCTGGAAGCTGAAGTTGCCCAGCATCTCAAAGAAGGTGCCGTGGCGGGCGGTGATGCCCACCCGCTCGATATCCGGGGTGCGGATGCACTTCTGGCAGGTGGTCACCCGATGGCGGGGCGGCTCTTCCTGTGCCAGGAACCACTTTTTCATGGGGGCCATGCCGCTGTTGATCAGCAGCAGACTGGGGTCGTTCTTGGGAACCAGCGGGAAGCTGTCCAGCCGAAGATGGCCCTTGCTCTCAAAGAAGGAGAGGTATTTTTCCCGCAGTTCATTCAATCCTGTCCATTTCATACTTCTTTTCTGCTCCTATCCTATAATTTCATGACAAGGCTCCGGCAACAAAATAGCCTTCGCCCCTCTCACAAGGGACGAAGGCTGAACGCTTCCGTGGTACCACCCAACTTGCGGCCCCGTAAGGCCGCCGCTTTTGTGCCTGTAACGCAGTGCTGCGTCCGTCTTTTGAAAACGGAGGCTCGGGGGTGGCTTTCCGCAGACTCATCAGCAAAAACCTTGCAGCGTACGGTTTTCTCTCTGGGGGAGATGCTGTCTGGGATTGGCCCTGTCATCGCCTTTCTCATGATTATCTTTATTATAGTTCGGCGCCTGCCTCTTGTCAACTCATTTCCAGGTCGATGAGAGCGCTGCAGACCCGGGAAAAGATCAGGGCGGAAGAGCTGGCCGGCTGTACCTGGAAATCCTGCAGCACCACGATGGTATATTTGGGCTCTTCGGCCGGGAAAAAGCCTCCGAACCACAGGTTCATCTTTTCGGTTCCGTCCTCGGTGTAGCTGCCAGTCTGGGCGGTGCCGGTCTTGCCGCCGGCTCCCCCTTCCGGCGGCCGGGCCGCCTGGCCAATGCCCTCCTCCACCACCCCGATAAGCATCTGGCTCAAGAGCTCAGCGGTCTGGTCCTTCAGTACCTGACGGCTCTGCTTTTGATATATCTGCTCCTGGAGCAGTCCTGTATCCTCATCCAGGATCCCCTCCACAAAGGCGGGGGCCACATATACGCCCTCATTGGCAATGGTGTTCAAAAAGGCGGCGATCTGTACGGGGGTGGCCATCAGTTCGCCCTGGCCAAAGCTGAAGTTTGCCAGCTGGCCGGTATTTTCCAGGGTGGAAGCCTGGGGCAGATTGCCGCCGGCGCTTTCCAGGCCCGGCGCCACGGTGAGCGCCTGCCCCAGCCCCAGGTCACGAGCCAGGGCCAGGATTTTGTCGCCGCCCAACTCCATGCCCAGATGGATAAAATAGCTGTTGCAGCTCTGGGCCAGAGCCTGCCCCATATTCAGAACGCCGTGTACCGTGCCGTTGGCGCAGCGGTAGACCTGACCGTCCACCTCCTCATAGCCCTGACACTGGTAGGGTACGGCTGCCTGCCAGACCGCTTCTTCCAGGGCGCAGGCTGCCAGAAGAGGCTTGAATACCGAACCCGCATTGTACTGGCAGAGCGCCCGGTTCAGCAGGGCCCCGTTCTCGTCGGAAAGGCTGGCGGCCAGGTTTTCCGGGTCGAATTCCGGTTCGCTCACACAGGCCAGAACCCGGCCGCTCTCCCGCTCCATCACCAGGATGCAGCCGCTGGTCATGTCGTTTTGGGCGATGGCCTCACAGGCCCTCTGCAGAGGGCCGTCCAATGTGAGCATCAGTCCCTGATGGGTGCCGGAGAGGGTGGAAAGCATGGGCTGTTCCCCTTCCATCAGCCGGCCCTGGGCGGTGGTGGCGCACCGGACAATGCGGGTATCTCCGCTCTCGGCAAGCAGAGAGTCAAAGGCCTGTTCCAGACCGGAAACTCCCCTGCCTTCCCCGTCCAGATAGCCCAGCAGATGGGTAGCTACCGGGCAGGACCAATACCGGTCCTGGCAGGTACAGACAAAAAAGCCCTGGTCGCTCAGGTCTTCCGGCACCTGGATAAAAAAGGGAGTGACGGAATTCCGGCGCTGGTACAGAATATTCTGGGATTCCTCGCTTACCAGGCCAAACAGCTTGCTGTAGCTGCTGTCCCCCGGCAGGCAGAGAGCCTCATAGCTGGTTGCGCCCCCGGTGAGAGGCTGGCCGTTCCTGTCATAGAAATTCCCCCGGGTCTGGTCGGCGGTGATGGTGGCCACCGTCTGTTCCTGCGCGGCGGCCGCGTACTGCTCATTGCTGGCCACCAAGTAGCACCGGCCCAGTACCAGACTGAACAGAACCAGAAAACACAGGAAGAGAGCCGCAAGCCGTTTTTCGGTCACCTTGATTCCCCCTTTTGGGAAGAGTATGGGCGGCCCGGGGGCCGGTCATACTGCCTTTTCCGGCTCTTGGGGATGGATATGGGAGGGAATGAAAAGCCAGGGGGCGGAACTGTACAGGCCGCCGGCAAACACAGAAAAGGCCGATGCTTGCCAAAGGCAAACATCGGCCTTCATTCTTGCTATGTGCACCTGTCAGGGTGCGGGTTGGGGGCTTTCCTATCCTTGCGCCGAAAATCAGACGCAGAACCGGGAATTAGTACATGCCGCCCTTCAAAATCGGCAACTTTCAGAGGGAGATGCAAATGCAGAAAAATGTGAATTTTCGTAGAGTTATCAATGGTTTGACCGGGATTTCCCGCGATTGGAAAACCAGCCGAATTTCACATAAATCTGCACAAATCTACGCCGTTTCACGGCCGGTTGGCGTAAGTTGTGACGTAAGCCAGCCAACCTAATACAATGAAAATTATAGGTTACTTGCGATTCGCTCAAATGCCTTTTCCACGGAATCATAATTGCTGTGGGTGTAGACATCCAGAGTGACGCTGGCATTGGAATGCCCCATCAGGTATTGCAGACTCTTCACATCAAGACCAGCTTGCTAAACATTGGTGCAAAAGGTGTGCCGAAGCACATGGGGTGTCACCCGAGGAACGGAGTGTTTGCAGGATTTCTCAAACTTGCCCTGAATCCCTCGCATATAATTCTCCAAGTGCATGTCTACCTTTGGCATCCCGGATTTGTCCAGAAACAGGAAACCGCTGTGTCCGTCCACCAGCAATTCTACCTTGGGCGATATCCTGTTTTTCATTACCCGCTTCAAGGCCAGGTAAACAGCATCCGTCATGGGAATCGTTCGGATGCCGCTTTTGGTTTTGGGAAGGGTGATGAAATAGGGTTTCTCCGCTGTTCGGCATAATTGCCGCCGTACATGGATGCACCGCCGTTCAAAATCAATATCTGACCGGGTCAGTCCATATAACTCACTGACCCGCAGGCCGGTTCTATCAAGACGTTATCTTTGATACAAAGCCAATATGTACGATTAGCCCAGAAACCGCTTGATTTCTGGGCTTTTTCGCATTTTGGCACACCGAAAGAAAGGTGTCCTGCGACGCTGTATTTATAAGCCGTGGCAGTTGAGGTACTCAAAGCGACACCCCTTTCTGTAATCGTTAAAAGGTATAGAAACGTTAAAAGGTTTAGATCAATGAAGCACCGAATGCCTGCTGCACTTCATCAGAGTCCTTGCCGGATATAGTTCTACCAGTGGCCACTTCAATAGCACCGAGGAGTTTCTTGGCTCGGTCAATAATGAAGTCCTGAAATTCGTCATTTCTGAGCAATGTATGATCGATCCAGTGTGTTTCTACATATCCATCCAGATCTGATTCCAGAACGGAACCCTTTTTTTCAAGTTTCCCAAGATATGTTGACGGAGCCACACCACCGATCTCACGGTTGCTACTTGCCGATATCGGTGTCTTATTCACGATGCTATTCCATTTGGATTTATCATATTTTTTCCCGATGCAGTAATCTTTGGGGAAGATATGATGGATATCAATTTTCTCATTTGAGTAAGTTGAGAAATCCATCTCCGCACCGGATATAAAATCGCGAGCATGATTCTTCAAGATCATTGCCATGATACCCTTATATGCTGCAGATTGTCTCGATTGCAGCCCAAGCAGGCGTGTCGGATTAAAGAAGAAATCCGTCACAGTCTTTGGCAAATCACCACCGGCAGTAATCCATTTGATGACCTGAGTTATGTCGTTTGCATATCTTGTTTCGTTTGCAGATCCGTACAATTCTCCAAATACGCCGCACCAATACCACTGCTTGACCATGTTCTTGATGGTGGTGGTATAAATTTTATTTCCGTCCATAAGTACGGTGCAGATAGCTGCGAGAGGGATAAGTTGAGTGGTGTATGGCAAATCTCTACTTGAGAAAATCCGTTCCTCCTGTAGCAGTTTGTCAGCAACAGAAAAGCCTTTGCAGAGATCATCTGCGTACTTCTTGTATGTTGACAATTGCAGCGCCAGTACATCCTTTTTCTTACAGCTCACCGTTCCACCGGACTTAAATGAAGACAGCAATGTTAACGCAGTCAAGAAATCTGTTGCCGTGACAATGTTTAGCAGTTCTCCTGAGAAATACTTCTCTTTGCGGTCATCCCAATCCTTACGAAGTTGGAAGTCATCCATGGCAAATATGGCCGTCACCAATTCGAAAACAGTTAAAGAGACGCCTCCTGTGTTAACATTTTCAAAGACCTGACAAACTGCCTCCTTAGGAGTTTCCTTATCAAGTAAGATAACTGGCATAGCATACTTCTGTGTCGGCATAATGATTTTTGAAAACAGTTCTGTAAACTGCCGAATAATCGCCGGATCGTAATTGTAATAGGCATAGTATTCGTTTTGCCAGCCCTGTTCTTCTCCGGAATCAAGGATGATGTTAAGAGGAAACATCTTCTGTTCAAACTCATGCTGCCTTGTAGAAAGATCCTTGTCTATTCTCCGACCGAAATCAGATGTTACCTGCCGTGTTGATGGAATAGAAATCACGATATCGTCGTCACCGGCAGCAGGATCGATTGCTTTTTCAATATCCAGATAGTAGTACCTGTCTATCTCTTTCCCCTTATCCGTTTTTGTATGAACAGGCTTTTTGCTGAAAAGTGCATTATAAAGAGATGTAAGCCGTTGCTGGCCATCAAGGATCAGCTCATCTGGTTCCGTATCTGGATTTGCATCAGAGCCTTCTATTGGCTTATGTTTGAAATGGATACTTTCATTTCCATACTCTAAGAACATAGCTGCTCCGACAGGGAAATTATGAATCACGCTGAGTATTAACGCCTTAATGCGTCCATCATCCCATACCCAGCCACGTTGGAAATCAGGCAGCTGAGCTGCACCAGTATCTACGGCTTTCATCAAGTCTGTAAGTGGTCTGTCGTTTGTTTTCATGTTCCTACCTCTCTACGGGTATTCTTTATTATCCATTCTCTTGCATGGATATGTATTTCTACGTTTTCTGATAAAGGTTTTATGAAATTATTGCAACGACGGATCGCTCCCCAGAGGAGTAATTCCGTTTTCTTTGAGCATTTCATTTATTTCATAAATTGAATTCTCAGCACAGGCTCCTAATACGCATTGATAAACGTATCCCTCGCCCTTCATTGAATTTAATTTAAAGTCTGTTTTGCCGAGAAACATCTCAGCCTCTGGCAAAGGCAGCTTCAGACCTACGCATAATGCAAGAACTGTCTGAACTGAAGTCGGGTACTCTTCATCGTTTCTCAAACGCTGAATGGTTTTTTCTCCCACAAGTGAGCGGTCAGCCAACTGTTTATTTGAGAGCTTCCTTTCCTTCTGCAACGCTACCAGCGTCTCAGCAAAGGAGCCGGGATATCTACGCATGGCTTCTGAACGACGCTTTGCGTTCTTGATCTGCTCAATAAGTGTCTTGTTGTGCGCATTAAGTTCAAAGGAATATTCAACCTGATTTTCAACCGGTGCGGCATTCCGCATAAACTGCGTGTAATACCTCGCCCCTTGATATTTCGATTGATAGCTATATCCCTTCGAGAAAATGACGCAGCACTCATCCATATGCGAGAGAGCATATTCTGACAACGTAGCATTCCCGGACTGATCTCTCGATATGTATTTCTCGTTATTGAGAACGAGATGACGATCTGCAAAAACAAACTGTCCACTATCAATCAGTTTCTTAAACTCACGATCAAAGCAGTACGCCTTAAACAAATCGGCATAGGGAATAGTGAACGTCTGATTCTTGTCCAAGACACCTGCTTCGAATGAATATCCGTGAACATACTGACCATCCACAAATGGATATGCGCCCTCTGCTTTGGAATACCCCAGATCCATCAGGCGAACCTTGGCGGCCTGTCTCGATACATCGAACAGCTCCGCAAGTTCATCGATGACGTTCTCATAGGCTGCAATGCTCGCATTATCAGCCCCGCCATAAACTGCAAGGAGTTGATCTGCCTTAACGCGCGTCGGTTTCGCAGGCATCAAGATTCTTGGAGCGACGCCTTTTGCTTGCCACTCCATCCGGTCTACAGCCTTCCATTTATCTGAATCCATGGAATTAGCGGCTATCTGACATTGAATTGCTTTTCCCAGATTGTCATCGGCACCTATCATTTTCATCAGCACGTGGTATGGCTGATGACGATGCCAATGTATTACCACTCTTGATGGTAATTTCCGCCTTACGGTGCAGGACGGCGTTCATCTTGGCAAGACCGGCTGTCGTGCTTTCCTTCTCCTGACCGTAACCCATGATCGGAAATGGAACTGCGTCGATAGCTCGGATTAATAGGCTGCCACTGCCGCAAGCAGGATCACATACCGTGGCACTACTATCAGTGCAACGGCTAATACCTACAACATTAGCAAGTATTCTTGAAACCTCAGCAGGCGTATAGAATTGTCCTTTGCTCTTTCCGCTTTCCGTAGCGAACTTACGCATCAGGTACTCGTAGGCATCACCAATGATGTCATCGCCTTCGGCCTTATTTCGAGAGAAATCGAGTTCTGGACGCTGGAAGATAGAAATGAGATCGGTCAGCTTATCAACCATTTCTTTTCCTCTTCCCAGCTTCTTCTCATCGTTAAAATGAGCAATATCAATAACACCCTTCAGGTCAGTATTCTCGTCAGCAAGGCGGGCTATGATTTTATCCATACCTTCGCCGATGTTTTTCTTTCCCTTCAGAGCAATAAAGTCATCAAAGGAGCAGCCCGTCCGCTTCTCCGGATCGGGATCTTTATCGTGTGCCTTATCAAAGACCTTAATGTCTTCATAGGCTCCTTTATTCTTGAACTTATCGGTAACGTACTTCATAAATAGAAGCGTCAGGATATAGTCCTTGTATTCCGATGAATCCATGCCTCCACGAAGTTTGTCACAGCTCGCCCACAGCGATGCATATAATTGTGTTTTCTTAACAGCCATCTTTGTCTGCTCCTTGTCTATTGATTTTCTAAGATATTCTCATTGAATCAGTCAGCGCTTTTACCGCTCTTAACCCATTCATCAAGCTCAGATATTTTAAACTTCCACTGTTTTCCAATTTTTTGAGCAGGCAAACCTTCTTTACCATTTCGAATCCAGCTGCGAAGAGTGACCGTTTTAATTCCTAAATATTCCGCAGCCTCATCTATACTTATCCACTTATCATTCATGATTTCTTCCATGCTCTCACCTCGTGATTTGAATCAGCACACAGTTTAACTATTTTATTATACTGCCGAAGTATGAACATTTCAATTGCTTTCTGTTACTTGATGTTATTTTTTGTTATTTGTGTGCTCATAAAAAATCCCACCGGACACATCTATGTCCGGTCTTTTTTTGCCCATTTTTCAACGAAAGAACACCTTATCATCCTATTTCTGAGCCTGATTTCCTATAAAAACGGACATGCCCGTGTCTGAGGTTTCCTGCTTGATGAATGGCATACTTGATATTGCACGTGGGAGCCATCTGCGCAGGGTGTTTCCGGTTCCACGTGACTACAATAGACAATCAATCACTGTACCGATCACCGGATGTGAGGTGCAGCCGAAATGGAGTAATCCTTCGGTATGCTCTCACACCTGTGGTCTGGTTTTGCATGTCTGGAGCTCTCCATTTCGGCAAAAGCCGAAGGAGGGCTTCACTTATGCAAAAGAAATACCACAGCGGAGTCCATGCCTTCTCCAGCAAGATCAAATGCGGCGAGTGCGGCTGCTGGTACGGCTCAAAGGTCTGGCACTCCAACAGCAAATACCGGAAGGTCATCTGGCGCTGCAACCACAAGTACGACGGCGACAAGACCTGCCGCACACCGCACCTTACGGACGAGGAGATTCAGGCCGCCTTCCTTAAGGCAGTGAACAAGCTGCTGGAGACGAAGGACGAGGTTATCGCAAACGGCTACGCTATGATTCCCGTCCTCTTCGACACCGCAGCGCTTGAGGCCGAGCACGACGAGCTCCTGCAGGAAACACAGGTGGTCTCCGACATGGTGCAGCAGTGTATTTACGAAAACGCCCACGTTGCTCTGGATCAGGCCGAATACCAGAAACGATACGACGCCCTGACGCAGCGCTTTGACAAGGCCAAGGATCGCCTTGAGGAAGTCACCGAGGAGATCAGCCAAAAGCAGACCCAGCGAGCCAACTACGAAGCCTTCCTTAAGGTCTTTGAAAAGCTGCCGGAACAGCTGCCTGAATTCACGTTGGAAACTTGGCACGGACTGGTGGACTACGCCACGGTCAACGCCGAGGACGACATCCGGTTTACCTTCAAGAACGGACAGGAAGTCAAAGCCTGAACGACCCGATTATGAATCGGGTGCAATCATCGCCTCCAAGTGCTACGCTATGCACAAGGAGGCGATTTTCTTATGAGTACATTTTCAGAAAAAATAAGGATACTGAGGAAGAACAAAGAATGGACGCAGGCTCAGCTGGCTGACGCTTTATCTGTATCTGAGTCGGCAGTCCAGAAATGGGAAACCGATAAAAACACACCGCCCATCTCGGAAGTGAAACGGCTGGCCGAGGTTTTCTATCTCCCGGCCACGACACTCATAGATGATACCGTGGAGATCCCGGAATTCTTTCTTCTTGAGTCATTGTCGGCTGATGAATTCTGGCCACGCCCTGCCGCGCTGGATTCAACACCACACAAGGTCTATGACGCCGGGCTTATCAAGAATGCCAATCTCCATCGGTTTTTGAACAAGGCCGGTGTGCCATACTCCGCGATCTATGTTGGCAGGAACGAGATGCTCTCCTGTGAACGAGACCACGAGCAGGGCATGATCGATTACTGGAATCAAGGGTAAAACATACTCCCAGCTACCAGTGTTGTTGCCGATAACTGGGAGTTGTTTTTAATTCAAAAGGTCTTCAATAGCAACGACCTTGATATCTTCACTCAGCTTCACAGGATAATGCGTCCCCTCTGTGATCTCATCGTCTGGAAGGACAATCCTATATTCTTGTTCATCTTCGAAATAAACGTCTTTGCAGAAAAGCGATCTATAAACATACTCTGCCCTGAACACATATTTCTTCTTTCCGTTTTCTTTAACCGGTGGTACATCCTGCATCAGATATTTCATGTATTCCATATCCATTGCAGTCTGTTTTCCTCCATCTACTTCGAGCCCTTTGTCAATATGAAAATAATGAACAGCTTCATGCTCAACTCTCGTACCAATGGACGTACACACGTCTTCAAGAAATTGCTCTGGATTTGAAATAATCGCTACAGAATCAGCATTAGGAAAATGCTCTCGAATTGTCTTTTGTGTTTCTTCAGAAAGGCTTATTACTGTATCTCCACTTTCAGTCAGTACACAGTCATCATCATAAACTGCGAAGAGACAGAACACAGGGATTTTTTTCGCTGGTTCAAAGTGGGCAAGAACATTTGCATTCATGTTAATAATTGTAGTCTCGTTTGTTCCATGAGCCTGCATTGCCATCTTTTGTGCGAACATACGAGAACCTGCTTCCAAAATATCTCCCTGCCCCTTTATTTTTAGATTTTCTTCAATTCCCCAGAACGTTTCCGCATTTGAGCAAAAGAGGCTACCTTCAACAAACTCTTTGATATGTGCTTTTCTACCAAACTTCAACAGATACTTAATTTCACTCATAATCAAACCTCATTTCATTATGTTATCATCTTAATCTATGATACCTTCATTCCTGAACTTCGCCAGCATTTCTAACATGTGGATGCCGATCTTCTCAGGATCATTTTCATACGCCGCACAGATGAGCCGCAGACCGTCTGGTGTAAGTATACGGCCATTGTCCCGATCCCGGCGCAGGCGTTCATATTCTTCCATCTGTTTCTTTGTAATCGTCGCCATAACTACATCCCCTATATACAAAAACGCGCCGGTCTGTAAAACCGACACCCCTAAGCCCTATGCGACACCCCTAAGAGGGCAATCGTTAAATTGTATCAAATTTTGCGTTTTGCTTTCCCAGCAGGATCACAATATCATCATAGTAGTTTCCGCCGCAATCCTGGACGAATTGCAGATATTGTTCCTGCTGCTCCTTCGTGAGCGCATCCCGCACATAGGCATCCTTAGGAATCACATCGGACAGCTTGAACTTGAACGGGTTTTTGCGGATCATATCATCGTCCACAGCCATCTCAAAGGCAGGCCGTATCACACTCTGCAAAACGCCAATGGTATTCTGCTTGATACCTTTATCATGCAGAAAAATAAACCAGCCTTTCGCATCGGAAAGCTTTACGGACTTGACAGGCTTTTGCCCGAATGGGTCCGCATGGATCCTGTTGACCGCTGAACCATAGGCCCGCATGGAGTTCTGCTTCAGGCCTCGTTTCAGATTGATATAACGGTCAACCAATTCAGCCACCGTGATTTCACCGGCGGCATAGTCGATACCATCCGCAATATCACGTCGTATCTCGTCCTCTTTCTTCCGCAGCTCCGTCAATGTCTTGGCGTAAATACAACGCCGCTTCTTGTGTATATCGGTATAACGATAGTCATAGGTGCCGTTTGCTCGTTGGCTCTCGCCATCCTTCAAAACACGACCCTTGCTATCTCTGCGCTTTTCAGGCAACTCTAACGCTCCTTTCTGTGAAAAGCGCATATAGGGTTTGCCTTAGTATATCATACCGAACACACGGTTTCCACTTAAATCGAATAGGCGGTTTCTAAAAATCGCTCAAGTTGTTTTCGTTTAATCAGACGCTTGTTTCCGTTCCAGGGAACAAAGGGACAGTTTTCATCATTGGTCATATCCCGCAGCTTGTTGATGCCAATACCGAAGTAGGCAGCGGCTTCCTCAAGGCTCAGATTCGCCTTTTCCCATACGGTAATTTTTCAATCGCCATAATGCTGCCCCCCTCACAAGCCGGATTCTTCAAACCAATAGGCTTGAAATGTGGTGCCATCGTGAAGCAAAAAACGGCCTCTTGCGTCTTTGGGGATAAGGTCGGCAGCATCGGTATTATCCAGGATGATACTGGAAAGCACGCTGTCTGCCCTGCCGCACACCCGGAAATCCATGTTGTTTCGAATTTGACCGGGGATGATGGAGGCATCCGGGCGTTGCGTGGCGAGAATCAGATGGATACCAAACGCACGCCCTTGCCGGGCAATAGTGGACAGCCTGTTTTCAATCTGCGCCAGCAGCTTCTTCCGTTCGGCGTCAGCACCGGTTTTGTCCAGCACTTCCGCAACCTCATCGCAGGCAAAAATAAGCCGCTGCAAGCTCTCTCCTGTGGACTTGTTGTATGTGTCAATACTGGAGCATCCCGCAGTTCGAAATATCTCCTTGCGCCGTTCCAATTCTGCTACAAGGTCGGTCAGCAGGCCCAACAAGTCGGTTTCTTCAAAGCATATCCGGCAATCCCTGTTCCAGAGGGGCGGAAAATCCACGCCGCCTTTGAAATCGGCAATATAAACCCTCGCACCTTTTTTCATGGCTTGCATGAGCAGTAATTTCAGCAGAACGCTTTTGCCGCTGCCTGTGGAACCACCTAACAGGATGTGAGGGATATGTGCCAGGTTGACGGTCACAGGCCCCAGCAGGCTTTCTCCCAGCACCAGCACAAAGCTTTCCGGCGAGAGATATTTGTCTTTCCAGCAAAGGATTTCCGGCAAGTCTATCTGAGCCGGAACGGCGTAAACCAGCACCCGACTCTTGCCTTTTCCGTAAGTGATTTTTATGATGGAAATATCCAGGGCTGCCTCGATCGCCGCTCGGTTGTCCTCCCATTCTGCAAGGGGAATGCTCTGATTTCTAAATTCCCAGATTGTTACCCTGGGATGGGCCTTGTCACGCTTTTTGCGAAGCAGTTCAGGAACCATCCCGGCATGATTGGTAAGGCCGATGCTTTGCAGCTGGTCCTTTGCCATCCGCTTGCCGAACGGATAAAACAGCAGGTAAATCAACGCCGCACCGCCCAACAGTAGATAAACTGGGAATGCGTGGGTCATGCCTGCCTTCATTATCGGAGAGAGCAGCTCAATGCTTCCGGCGTATGAAGCGATAGCCGCCTGTCTGCGCCATACCTCCACCGCTCCGATCAGATAGAGCAGAACAGCAGATAATTTGAGAAATAGGGTGAAAAACTCATTCTGTCCCATAAAGGTGTGTCGGTTCAAGCGGCGCTGAATATTCATTTTTTCATTTTGTGTCATATTGTTACCTCCCTGGGCGGCTTACCCTTTCGATACTCTGTTACGCTGTGGATGCGGCGCAAAAAGGCGTTCCAGGTTTCCGGCTCATTTTGCTGAATGTCGAGGTACTGCCGATCCAGCGGTGTATTTGATGTGATATACACCGTGGTGTAGCAGGCAACCTTATCGTTATATCGTGCTGGGAGCATAAGGGGATACTTGTCCAGGTAATTCAGCATATCGCCAATCGGAACTTGGGAGTGGAATTCTTCAAATACCAAAACTGGCTGCGTTTCGTATGCGTCAAACCGGATGCCGTTTTTGCCGCCGTAGTTGGTGATGCGGCATACATCTTTAGCCGAGTGCTTTTCCAGAATGCCCCAGGTCTTACCCGTGCCGGATTCTCCATATAGATAATGTACCTGAACATCCCGGTTTTCCGTTCGGAATCGCTCGGATATGAGCAAGGAGCGCAAGGTACTGATTTCCCTGGACTGGAATCCAAAGTTAGGATTGCTCCGTATGATTTCAGATATATCCATGCCGTCCTCAACATCCTAGAGCAGCTGATACATTTTGGGCGCATTTTCCGCTTCGGGAGGCGGCATCGTACCATATTCGAAGAAAGTGCCGTCCACACGGGTCTCCACCTTGGCAGTATCCGCCCATTTTCCCTCTTTGCGAATGTAGTCCCGGTTTTGCTGGGAGGTTCCGTCTGCTTTGTCGATGTGTGCTGGAGGAAACCGCCTTTTTACGGTTCCGAATCTCATGGGAGAAGATAAAAACAGATAAATGTGCGTATGGTAAGTCCCTGTTGCACCGATTTCATCTGCCATGCAGAAGTAATCGGGATTGAATTTCTGTAAGCGATCTATGAGCTCAGCATGGTCAAGACCGCAGAGCTGCGGATTGTTGATGGTCAGCAGCCATTTTCTTGACTGCGTGCGGTCCGTAAATTCCTGCATTTTTATTTCCTCCACTGTGATTTTGCTACTGCTACTCCGCTCGCATGGGTAATACTACCCATGCGAGCGAGGACAGCGCCGGACAGCTGCCGGAGGACATTTTCCTTGAGGGAAACTGTCTATTCTCCGTCTGCTGCCCGGCGCTGCCCTTGCAGTCATAGCACATTATTCTACAAGCGTAATGCCCGTAGCTTTTGCGGTGAACTGGATCTGCTTATACTTGTCCTGGTGTGCGGTCACTTCCAACCCGGTGAACTGCACCTGAACAGCGCCGTCCTTCGGGTTTTCCATGAGCTGATCACCCTCGATCTTGACTGTCAACCGTTCAAGCCGATGCTCCGGCAGACAGACCACATACTTGAATCCAAGGACAACACCTGTAGGTTTGTCATCTTTGAATTCCTGAACAGGCTTGACCTCAACAAGAAGCATGACCTTGCCCAGAGAAACAGGATCAATTCGTACATCACGGATATTCAACATATAATTTACCTCCTATTTTTTCAGTGCAGTCAGCCCGTGTACTTTGCGCTGGCTGCGGGTGGACAGGGACTATATCAAACAAACCAGGTGCGCACCTGGTTTGGGCAAAAGAAAAAGGCCAAGGGAAAAATCCCCCGACCTCATGTGAAGCATAATATTTGATGATGATATTCTATCATGTATAGAATACAGATGCAATTCGAAAACAGTTCAAGTTTAGTACAACTTTAAGTTCAAAAGCAGTCTTAATGGATTGCCTTTCCCAAAACAATTGTGTCTATAGCAGGCTTTAGGATTTTTACAAACTTCTGTAACAACGCGCCTGACAGCATAATTGTTGCAACCGTGCAAATTCCAACAGTACCTCCTAAAATCCACCCAAACAAAACACATATCACATCTAATATGATTCTTACATTTTGAATGGGCCATTGATTTTTATGTACTAAAGCAAACGTTAAAGCTTCATAGGGTCCTTTTCCAAAGTCCGCAAGGGAATAAAGTGCTGAACCAAAACTGAATATGACAAGTCCACATATCATAATAAGAAAATTCACCATTTTTGAGCTGCTATAATGCAAAAACGGGGCAAATAAATCGATGCAAAAACTATAGACCACTTGATACAGTATCGTTCCTATATGGATTTGCCTTCTGTCATAAAACCAGCAAAAGACCACCATTGCCGCGGCAATGATCAACGATGCCTGCCCAATGGTTATACGGATTGTCTTTGCCATCCCCTGCCATAATACCGCAAGTGTTGCGGAACCAAAACCGGCATAAATTGCTATATCCAATCCGAATGCAGCAATTACTGTTCCTACGATGACAGTCAAAAGTCTTAATATCATCTTTTTACAAGACATATTATTCTATCTCCCCTTTATCCGGGCGTATTCCTGCTCCGCGCCGCCTTTCGGCTCTTTTTTCATCAGGGATGCCGCCGTGATCACCGTCAGCACGGACTCCGTCACCATGCCGGAATAGGAACGCACCGCAATGACATACACCAGCCACGAAAGGCCGCTGACAATGCCCGCGCCCTGTATCACCCGCTTGTTGGACTGGAAGAAGGGCAGCAGGGCCACCAACGATGCCAAAATAGGCAGCAGCGTCACTGGCGTTTCGTAGGTTAACACAGCAATCAGCAGGAACACCGCTGCGATAGGCATCGCCGTGGCGACCTTGTTCCAACGAAACCGCTCCTGTAATAGGAAAAGCATCAACACGATAATTTGAAAAAAGCTACATACTGCACCGGACAGGGCGTGAAGTAGTGCATAATGGATGGCAAAAATCAAATTGGCAACTACCTGCCACAGCAAGATCATGCGCTTGTCCTTCTGCCAGTAGCTGAGTCCCATAGTAATTAATGCACCAAAGCCGATCATCTGATAAAGCACATTCATTCGCCTGTCCTCCCATGAAAAAAGCCACGCACCCAGCAAGGGTGCGCGGCGAAAAATGGATGTGATGCTCCAGAAAAATCCACACAAATTTTGGAATTATATTGTACCATAGTAAAGGCTCGCTTGTCAATCCGCAGAGAGGCGCGTCTCTACGCGTCTCTACGCAAAACCTTGTCGAAATAGAAGTTGGATCTTATGATTTCCATTGTGCTCAAAGGCGTTCATCATGCGGCTTCCCTGCTTAATAGCGTGATGGAAAATCCTGTTTTCCTCGCTGTTCAACTACCCGATCAGTCAGAAGCTACCGATCCCAGTAAGTTTTTTTATCATCCTCTGTAATGGGACGGATAACTTTGCACGGATTACCGACAGCTACGGAGTTGCTCGGGATATCTTTCACAACAACGCTGCCGCCGCCAATTACCACATTGCTTCCAATGTTTACTCCTGGCATCACTTGTACGCCTGCACCGATCCAGACATTATCTCCAACAGTTATAGGATATGCATATTCCAAGCCCTGATTGCGGCGCTCATAATCGATGGGGTGCCCCGCTGTATGGAAGCCACAGTCCGGTGCGACAAAGACATTGTCGCCAAAGGTCACCTTTCCGCAATCGAGGATGACAAGGTTATGGTTTGAGTAAAAGTTTTCTCCCAATTCAATATTGTAACCATAATCGCACCAGAAGGGAGCGGTTATGCAGCAGTTTGCCCCCATTTTACCCAGAAGTTGATATAGAATTTTTTGCTGCCCTTGTTCATCCGCAGGAGAGAGCTGATTTTATTGATGACATAATTCCTTTGCCTTGACACGCTCCAGCTTCAAATCCGTATCATGATTAGCATCGTAAAGCTGTTGCTTTAGCATTTTTTCTTTTTCTGTCATTTGGAGTGCTCCGTTCAAATTTTGTTACTTAATTTTATCATATCATGCTGTGAACCGCTCTGCAACAGAGATGTCTGATAAAGCCAGGGATAAAGAAAAACAATGACACATAAGAAAATCAAGAAGTAAAGTCTCTTGAGATGTAAAACTCCCGATGCCTACCATTCGGTAAGCATCGGGAGTTTGTAACCCTATTATGCGCTTGAAATTTTGGCGTAAGTGGCGTAAATTTGGCGTAAATCCGCTTCTCAGCCTCGCAAAAAACAAGCAATTTCAAGGGGTTGAGGCATTTTTTAGTACATGCCGCCCATGTCGCCGCCCATGCCGGCAGGAGCCGCGGCAGCGGGCTGCTCGGGCTCGTCGGCTACCAGGCTCTCGGTGGTGAGGACCATGGCAGCTACGCTGGCAGCGTTCTCCAGAGCGGAGCGGGTGACCTTGGCGGGATCCACGATGCCGGCCTCGATCATATCCACATACTGCTCGTTCTGGGCGTCAAAGCCGTAGTTAGGCTTGTTGGCGCTGAGGATCTTGTCGATGATGACGCTGCCCTCCAGGCCGGCGTTCTTGGCGATCTGGCGCAGAGGAGCTTCCAGAGCCTTCAGCACGATGCGGGCGCCGGTGCGCTCGTCGCCTTCCAGCTCGTCGCAGGTCTTCTTGACAGCGGGGATGGCGTTGATGGGGGCGGTGCCGCCGCCGGCAACGATGCCCTCTTCCACAGCGGCCTTGGTGGCGTTCAGAGCGTCCTCGATGCGGAGCTTCTTATCCTTCATCTCCACCTCGGTGGCAGCGCCGGCCTTGATGACAGCCACGCCGCCGGCCAGCTTGGCCAGCCGCTCCTGCAGCTTCTCACGATCGAAATCGCTGGTGGCAACCTCGATCTGGTTGCGGATCTGAGCTACACGGTTCTGGATAGCGGTCTTGTCGCCGGCGCCATCCACAATGGTGGTGTTCTCTTTGGTGACCTTCACCTGACGGGCGCGGCCCAGCATATCCATGGTGGCATCCTTCAGCTCGTAGCCCAGATCGGAGCTGACGACCTGGCCGCCGGTGAGGGTGGCGATATCCTGCAGCATCTCCTTGCGGCGATCACCAAAGCCGGGAGCCTTGACGGCAACCACGGTGAAGGTGCCGCGCAGACGGTTGACGATCAGGGTGGACAGAGCCTCGCCCTCCACGTCCTCGGCGATGATGACCAGCTTGCGGCCGCTCTGGACGATCTGCTCCAGCAGGGGCAGGATGTCCTGGATGACACTGATCTTTTTGTCGGTGATGAGCAGGTAGGCGTCGTCGATGACAGCCTCCATCTTCTCGGTATCGGTGACCATATAGGGGGTGATATAGCCACGGTCAAACTGCATGCCTTCCACAATCTCGGCATAGGTCTCGGCGGTGGTCTTGTTCTCCTCCACGGTGATCACGCCGTCGGCGCTGACCTTTTCCATGGCCTCGGCAATCAGGTTGCCGATGGCGGCGTCACCAGCGGAAACGGTGCCTACACGGGCGATATCCTTGGAGCCGGCAACCTTCTGGCTGTTGGCAGCAATGGCGCCCACGGCGGCCTTCACGGCCTTCTCCATGCCGCGCTTGATGTCCATGGGATTGGCGCCGGCGGCCACGTTCTTCATGCCCTCGGTAACCAGAGCCTGGGCCAGAACGGTGGCGGTGGTGGTGCCGTCGCCGGCAGCGTCGTTGGTCTTGGTGGCCACTTCGCGGACCAGCTGAGCGCCCATGTTCTCAAAGGCGTCCTTGATCTCGATCTCTTTGGCGATGGTCACACCGTCGTTGGTGATCACGGGGCTGCCGTACTTTTTGCCCAGCACCACGTTGCGGCCCTTGGGGCCCAGGGTGATCTTGACGGTATCCGCCAGGGTATCAATACCGGCGCACAGGGCCTTGCGGGCCGCTTCGCCGTGCAGAATCTGCTTAGCCATAATGCATTACTCCTTTATCGATTGGTATTCAGAATATTTTGTGAGGCCGGAACCGGGCTGCTTGCCTTATTCCACGATGGCCAGAATGTCGCTCTGCCGGACGATGGTGCACTCCTCGCCGTCCACCTTGACTTCGGTGCCGGAATATTTGCTGGTAAGGACCTTATCGCCCACCTTCACGATCATCTCCACTTCCTTGCCGTCCACAAGGCCGCCGGGGCCCACGGCCACCACAGTGGCTACCTGGGGCTTCTCTTTGGCGGAACCAGCCAGAATGATGCCGCTCTTGGTGGTCTCTTCTGCTTCCACGGCTTTGATAACAACGCGGTCTGCAAGAGGTTTGATTGTCATGATACTGTCCTCCTATAAAAACTTTTAAAAACTTTCTTCGAAAACTGAAAACTCAGTTGCTTTAGCACTCTTTATCCCTGAGTGCTAAACATATTGTAATCAGTTCTGTATCAAAAATCAAGAGGTAATTTGAAAAAATTTGGTGCGGTCACAAATCTTTTACATTTTGCTTGGGGCCCTGCCCCCAAACAAAAGAAAAAAAGCCGCCCGGCAAACAGGAAAATACTGCGATGCCGGGTAGCTTTTGGTAAGATCAAAAGCGGCGTGGATCGAAGAAGATGCACATATAATGCAGAGGCTCAAGGCTGGGTGAAGCTTCCCGGCCAAACGATTTTACAATTGGTTTTGGCGAAACGGGCGATTCAGCAGAGCAAAGTGCCCCACACAAAGACTGACATATCCGGCCATCCAACGGGCAGCCCCGTCGTGGCAGAAAAAACGGCGCCTCCCCAGAAGGGGAAGCGCCGGATTTTACAAGGGATCGGAAATTAGCCGAAGTAGCGAGCCAGCAGACCCTCGAAAGCCTTGCCGTGGCGAGCCTCGTCGCGGGCCATCTCATGAACGGTGTCATGAATGGCATCCAGGTTCAGCTCCTTGGCCTTCTTGGCCAGCTCGAACTTACCGGCGGTAGCGCCGTTCTCGGCATCCACACGCATCTCCAGGTTCTTCTTGGTGCTGTCGGTCACGACCTCGCCCAGCAGCTCGGCGAACTTGGCAGCGTGCTCAGCCTCTTCGTAAGCAGCCTTCTCCCAGTACAGGCCGATCTCGGGGTAGCCCTCGCGATGAGCCACGCGGGCCATGGCCAGGTACATGCCAACCTCGGTGCACTCGCCCTGGAAGTTCTCACGCAGGCCCTGCATGATCTCTTCGGGAGCGCCCTGAGCTACGCCAACCACATGCTCGGCAGCCCAAACCTTGTCGCCGGCCATCTCCTTGAACTTCTCAGCGGGAGCCTTGCAGACGGGGCAGAACTCGGGGATAGAACCCTCAGCGATATAACCACAAACGGTGCAAACGTATTTAGCCATTTTCCATATCCTCCATATACTTGAATTTTATTTGCTGACATTGGTAAGGGAATAATCTGAAAATGAGAATCATTCCTGCAAATGCATAATACCACACCCGCCCGGGTTCGTCAACAGTTTTTTTTGCTTTCTTTGCTTTTTTTATCGGTTTTCTGGGTATTATAACCAAGACGGCGCAAAGCAGGCAGAATTGCCTCCAATCCTCGGGCGGTGAGCGCCCCCATCAAAAGCCCCGAAATCAGCAAAATGGGGGCATACGCAAGGGTGAAGGCGTTTTTCAGCACCAGGCTGGCGGCCAGCAGCTGGCCCAGGTTGTGAAACACCGAGCCGCAGACTGAAAGAATATAATCGGTAACAGGCAGCCGGCAGAGCACCAGCATGACGGTGAGGGAGAGCAGCCCCCCGGACAGGGACAGAAAACCGGCCACCGCGCCCCGGGTGAGCAGGACGAAAAAGGCCTTGAGCAGGCAGAGGGTATAGGCCTGGCGGGACCCCATGAAAAACATGGCGTACATGACCACCACGTTGGAAAGCCCCAGCTTGATGCCGGGCATCAGCCCCAGCAGAGGGGTGATGACGGATTCCAGAAAAGACAGTGCCAGGGCCAGCGCAAACAGTACCCCGCCCAGGGCAACCTCTTTTGCCTTGGAATTTTGCACGAAACAGCACCTCGCTTTCTTGCCGCATAACCTTTTTAATCCTAATATGCCTCAAAAAACTTGTCAAGAAAAAGGAGGGAGAAGAGGGGGTGATGAACTTTCTGTTAAATCTATTTTTTTGATTTGGGTCAGGCTTGAAACGCCGGGCGGAATAGTGTAGTATTTAATAGGTATCACAGTAAAGGAGATTTCTGAATATGAAAAAACTGATCGCAACGATGACTTGTGCTGTGCTGGCTGCGGCTGTGCTGGCCGGATGCGGCGGGTCCTCTTCTTCTTCCTCTTCTTCCGCGGCCTCTCAGGCGGCTTCTACCCCTGCTTCCTCGGCGGCTTCTTCCGAGGCGTCTTCGGCTGCTGCTTCTTCCGACGGCTACAACCTGGATGATATTGTTTCCGCCATTGAGGCTGCCAACCCCATCTCCAACCCCCTGGAGCTGGATGAGACCGCTCTGGAGTTCGACATGATGCTCACCATGGAGAATGTGGAAGAGTTTGCGGGCGTGCGCAGCAATGACCAGGGCAACAGCGGCACCATCCTGGTGGTGAAGGCCGCTGCCGGCAAGGCCGGAGATGTTTCTGGTGAGCTGGAGACCTACAAGCAGAATCAGGTGGCTTACTACGGCAACTACGCCGAGTTTGCCGACGGCCAGGCCCAGATCGAAGAGGGCCGTGTGGTGACCAGCGGCGACTATGTGGTGCTGGTGTTCGCCAACACCGAGGGCGCCGATTACGGCGAGATCGACAAGGCCATTGATTCCGCGTTGAACTAACAAGCTCGTTGTCCCGACAGGCCGGTACCGTTACAGGCGCCGGCCTGTTCTTCGGTTTTTATCCCAAACAGAGGAGGATTCAAAGGATGGTTTTCAGTACCATTCTGTTTTTGTTCCGTTTTCTGCCCATCACGCTGCTGCTGTACTACCTGGCGCCGGGCAAGCTCAAGAATACCGTGCTGTTCATCTGCAGCCTGGTGTTTTATTCCTGGGGTGAGGTGCGGTTCTTCCCCATCATGGTGGTCCTCATCCTTATCAACTATATTGCCGGGCTGGCCATGGAAGCCTGGGGCCGCAGCCGAAGCCTGCGGCGGGTGTTTTTGATTTTTTCCATTGTGGGCAGCCTGAGCATGCTGGTGTTTTTCAAGTATACCAATTTCCTGATCACCAGCCTGAACGCCCTGGCGGGGCTTTCCATCCCCACCATCAGCGGCCTGGAAGTGCTGCCTCTGGGCATCAGTTTCTATACCTTCCAGACCATGAGCTATTCCATCGACGTATACCGGGGCGATGTGAAAGCTGAGCACAATATCATTGACTTCGGCGCCTATGTGGTCATGTTCCCCCAGCTGATCGCGGGCCCCATTGTGAAATATCGGGATGTGGCCGAGCGGCTGCATGTGCTGAAGGGCCGGATCAGCCTGGCCCAGGTGGAGGAAGGCGTCTGCCTGTTTGTCTTTGGCCTGGCCAAGAAAGTGCTGCTGGCCGACAATATCGGCGGGCTCTGGACCGACATCATTGGTATCTATGGCTCGGGCGGCATTGAAACCACCGCCGGCGTGGGGCTGGCCAATGCCTCCACCCCGCTGGTGTGGCTGGGCGTGATAGCCTATTCCCTCCAGCTGTATTTCGATTTTTCCGGCTATTCCATGATGGGCATCGGCATGGGCAAGATGCTGGGCTTTGATTTCCCTGCCAACTTCAATTTCCCCTATATCTCCCGCAGCATCACCGAATTCTGGCGGCGCTGGCATATGACCCTTTCCGGCTGGTTCCGGGAATATGTGTATATCCCCCTGGGCGGCAACCGCAAGGGCCTGCCCCGCCAGATCTTTAATATGTTCGTGGTCTGGACCCTCACCGGCATTTGGCACGGCGCCAACTGGAACTTTGTGTGCTGGGGGCTGTACTACTTTGTGCTGCTCACCATCGAAAAGGTCTGGCTGCTGCCCCGGCTGCAGAAAGGCCGGATCTGGCCCCATGTGTACACCCTGTTCCTGGTGGTGGTGGGCTGGGCCATGTTTGTGGGCAACGAAACCGGCGTGGGGCTGGGTTTGCTGTTCCAGAAGCTCTTTATCTTCTCGGGCGGTGCCTCTCCCCTGTATTTCCTGCGGAACTACGCCCTGGTGCTGGTGGTAAGCGTGATCTGCTGCACCACCCTGCCCCAGAAGTTCTGGGATGAGGCCAAGAAGATCCCCTGGATCAAGTGTGCTACCCTGCTGGTACTGCTGGTGATGAGCGTGTGCTATATCGTGGGATCTTCCAACCATCCCTTCCTGTATTTCAATTTCTGAAGAAAGGAGCGCCAACCATGAAAGACTTTTTGCAGAAACTGCGCGGGTACCCGGCTTTGGTGCTTTTCTTCGTCTGCATCTTCGGCTTTATGATCCTGGATCTGATCTGCCCCGACCGGGAGATCTCTGAGCTGGAAAATAAAAAACTCCAGCAGCGCCCGGCCTTCAGCCTTTCTTCCCTGACCCGGAACGAATGGACCGCCAAGTATGGGGACTATGTGAAGGACCAGGTGATTTTCCGGGACGGCATGATCAGCCTGCAGAGCCGGTTTGAAACGGTGCTGTTCCAGAAGTGTGAGAACAACGGGGTGCTGATCGGGGATGGCGCGATGCTGTTCACCCGGATGTATTCCCTGACCAATTCGGAAAAGGCCCTCCTGCCCCGGAACATCCAGGCAGTGGAAGAGTTCGCTTTCCGGCATCCCGGCCAGGTCACCTTCCTGCTGGCCCCTTCTGCCAGCCTGATTTACAGCGACGCGGTTCCCTTATATGCCCCGCTGCTGGACGAGAATTCCATGCTGGATGATATTTTCTCCCAGGTGCCCAGCGCCCAGGTGATGGATCTGCGCACTTTGTTTGGAGAAAACCGGGATCAGTACCTGTACTACCGCACCGACCACCACTGGACCACCAACGGCGCGTATCTGGCCTATGAAGAATTCTGCCGTCAGCAGGGCCTCACTCCCTTTGACCGGGAGGCCCACACGGCGGTGGAGGTGCCGAATTTCTACGGCACCAGTTATTCCTCTTCCCGCTACTGGGGCGCCGTGCCCGACGTGATCACCTATTATGAACTGGACAATCCCCTGACAGTCTGGAATCTTTCCGCCGACGGCACCAAGACCGTGCTGAGCAAGGGGGATATGTACGATTACGCCAAGTTCGACACCTATGACAAATACTCCGCTTTCATGCGGGGCAACAACGGTTACAGCACCATTGAAGGGGATGGCGAGGGCAGCATCCTGGTCATCAAGGACAGCTACGCCAACTGCTTTATCCCCTTCCTCACCGCCAACTATGCCAAGATCGGCGTGGTGGACCTGCGCAACTACAACCTGAGCATTGACGATCTGATGGAAAGCGAAGGATATGACCAGGTTTTGATCCTGTACAATTTCCAGAGCTTCAAGAGCGATGCCCGTCTGCCTAACCTGAACCGGTAAGGCTCGTTATAACAGAAAAAGGCCCTGCCCTTCCCTTTATGGGGAAAGGCAGGGCCTTTTTGGTATTCAATCTTCCTTTTTGATTTTGAAAACCGCCCGGAGAAGGCCGCTCAAGAGTTTGGGGCTGCGGATCACAATCACCTGCATAACTTCATGCCTCCCTTGGATTTTACTCCATTATATCCAGGGAGAGGGCGGATTGTGACTTTCAATCCGCTTTTACCAGAAAAACCCCCAGGGAACCCTCCCGGAGCGAGAGAAATACCTTGTCCGAAACAAATTCGTTGCTGACGCCCAGGGGGAAATCCGGGGTGAGCGAGCTGTCTTCCAGCTCATAATACGCCCCCTTGACCGTGAGACCACGGGCCGGGCCTTCCAGAGGGAAAAGGGAAAAATAACCCCAGTCGCCCCGCTCCAGTTCCAGGCTCTGGCCGGCCAGCAGGTAGCGCACCTCGGTGCGCTCGTCGGCCAATAAAACCTGTACCCCCTGCTTTGCCAGATACAGCCCGGTGGAAAGGCTGGCCATGGTGTGATCCAGCCTTTGCCCGCCCAGGGCCCCCAGGATCACCGCCTCCCGGCAGCCCTGTTCCAGGGCCCAGCGGGCGGCATACTGGGTGTCGGTATCGTCCTTTACATGGGGCAGCACAATGGCCTGCCCCTCTTGGGGCTGGGGCGCGCTGTCAAAATCCCCTACCAGCAGGTCGGCCGAAAGGCCCAGGGGCGCCAGGTTCCGGTAGCCCGCGTCACAGGCAATAACCCAATCGCCGGGGCGGCAGTAGCGCCGCATGGCCCCGGAGACCGGACAGGCCGAAAGGATCAGGCAGCGCTCTTTGCTTTTGCTCATCGGTTTTCCCACTCCTTGAACTGCTTGGCTTCTTCATAGAGGGTGCGGTAACTGTTATACCGGCTTTGGGAGATCTTGCCTTCCTCCAAAGCCTCGCGCACCGCGCAGCCGGCCTCCCCGCAGTGAGAGCAGCCGGTAAAGCGGCACTTATCCCAATAGGGGCCGAATTCAGGGAAATCAAACTGCAGATTTTCCTTGGGGATATGGCAGGCCTTCAAGGTATCCAGGCTGGCAAAGCCGGGGGTGTCGGCAATCCGGCCGCCGCAGGCCTCAAACACCTCCACCTCCCGGGTGGTGTGCCGGCCCCGGCCCAGCTTTTGGCTGATCTGGCCGGTGCGCTGGCTGAAATCGGGGGCCACCGCATTCAGCAGGGTGGATTTGCCCACCCCCGAGTTGCCGCAGAAGGCGCAGAAATGCCCCTGGATGCGCTGGCGCACCTGCTCTACCCCGGCGCCGGTCTGGTAGTCGATCTCAATGAAGGGAATGGGAGTCTGTTCATAGATCCGGCGCAGCTTTTCCCCGTCGGCCAGATCGCCCTTGGTAAAGACCAGCACCGGCTGGATTTCCTTTTCCTCAGCGATGGCGGTGAGGGTATCCAGCACCAGGGCACTGGGAACCGGCTGGGTGGTGCTGGCCACAATGAACAGGGTATCCAGATTGGCCACGGGGGGCCGCACCAGCAGATTCTTACGGGGCAGGACCTCATCGATCACAAAACTGCCCTTTTCCTCGGCCAGGCGAACCCAGTCCCCTGCCACCGGGGTGATTCCCTTTTTGCGGAAAATTCCCCGGGCCTTGCATTCCACCACACCCTCAGGGGTGCGCACATAGTAAAAACCGCCGATGCCCTTGACGATATAGTTTTCCTCCATGCCTCTGCCTCAATCGTCGTCGTCATCGTGATTTTCTTCCAGTTCCGGCTCCGGTTCCGGTCCAACGGAGATGACCAGGGTGACCTTGGTGCGCACCTTCACTTCGGTGCCGGCCACGGGGTCCTGGCTGATGATGGTATCCACCGGGCTGTCGCTGTACTGCTGGATGATGGTGCCGGCGGTGAGGTTGTTGTTCTTGAGGGCCGTCTGTACATCGCCCATGGTCAGGCCCACCACATTGGGCACAATGCAGGTGGTCTCGATCTTGGCCTGGCTTACATACACCACCACGCTGTCGCCGCTGGCCACCTGTTCACCGGCGGCGGGGCTGGTCTTGATCACGCTGCCCTCTGCCACCGTCTCATCCACCACCCGGCGAACCGTTACCGAGAGGCCCTTATCTTTCAATGTACTCTCCGCGTCTGCTTGGGTGAAGTCGGTCACCTCGGGCACCGTGACCCAGAGGGTGCCCAGGCTCACCTTCAGGGTGACGGTCTGCCCCTCCTTTACCTCCCGGGGGGGCTTGGGGGTCTGGCTGTAAACCTCACCCGCCGGTACATTGTTGTTGTATTGTTCATCGTATACGATGTTGAAGACATCGTAGGCGCTGTTGCTTTCAATATCGGATTTCTGCATGCCCACAAAGTTCACCAGGTCCACATCTTTCCGGGAACTGAAGAGGGGGTTGGTGGAGTTGGTGAAGATGAGATAGCACAGGATGGCCGCGCCGCAGGCAAAGGCCACGGCCATGCCGAACATGACCGGCAGCAGGACGCTGCGCTTTTTCTTGGCCGGCTTTTTCCGGGGCGCAGTGCCATTGGGGGAGGCGGCCCGGGTGCGGGAGACGGTACGGTTTTTGGGGGAAGAAGTTTTTTCTCGGTTAGACATCATTTTTTCGCTTTCCTTTTTCTTCTGCCGCATGACTTTTTCGATCTGGTGCTGTTCCTCGTCTGCCAGGTAGCGATAGGCAAAGCGCACGCTGGGGTTCTGCTTGAAGATATCGATGGCTTCCAGCATTTCGGCGGCGCTCTGGTAGCGATTGCGGGGGTTTTTGGCCATGGCTTTTTCGGTGATCTGGCACAGGGCCTCCGGCACGTTCTCGGCCACTTCCGAGAGGGGCTTGGGCTTTTCGGCAATCTGGCGGATGGCCACATTGACAGCGCTGTCCCCCTCAAAGGGCAGCTTGCCGGAGAGCATCTCGTAAAGCATGACGCCCACCGAGTAGATATCGGATTTTGCGTCGGTGAGCTCTCCCCTTGCCTGTTCGGGGCTGATATAATGCACCGAACCGATGGCTTTGTCGCTGCCCAGGGTGCAGTTTTCGGCCCGGGAGATGCGGGCGATGCCGAAGTCCATCATTTTCAGGCTGCCGTCGGGCAGCAGCATGATGTTCTGGGGCTTGATATCCCGGTGGACCACACCCTTGCTGTGGGCGTGCTGCAGGGCGCTGAGGATCTGGGTGATGAAGTGAAGGGTCTCTTTCCAGGTGAGGGGCCCGCCCCGCTGGTTGAGATATTCCTTCAGGGTGATGCCGTCGATATATTCCATCACCAGATACTGAAGTTTGTCGGTAACCGATACATCAAACACCTTGACGATGTTGGGGTGATCCAGGATGGAAATAGCCTTGGATTCATTCTTGAACCGGTGCACCAGTTCCTCGTTCTGGGTGAATTCCTCTTTCAGGATCTTCACCGCCACCGTGTTCTGGGTTTTCAGGTCGGTGGCCCGGTAAACATTGGCCATGCCGCCGATGCCGATCAGCTCATTGAGCAGATATCGGCCATCCAGTTTCTTGCCGATCATGTTGTCCATCTTGTTCAGACCTCCCCGGGTTCCGTGCCCATCAAAAGCACCGTGATGTTGTCCTGCCCTCCCGCACGGAGAGCAAGCTGCACCAGCCTGTCCGGCACGTCAAAAAAGGAGGTATTGGTAATGATTTGTTCCATTTCTTCCTCGCTGACCAGATTGGAGAGCCCGTCGGAGCAGAGCAGCAGAATATCCCCTTCTGCCAGCGGGCAGCAGGTGTAATCCGCCTGCACGGACTCGTTGACCCCCACCGCGCGGGTGATGAGGTTTTTGCGAGGGTGTTTTTCTGCCTCTTCCGGGGTGATCTGGCCGCTTTCCAGCAGCTGCTGCACCATGGAATGATCCTTGGTGAGCTGGATCATCCGCCTGCCCCGGCGCAGGTATGCCCGGGAATCCCCCACATGCACAATATGGGCCACCCCCCGCTGCACCAGGGCGCATACGGCGGTGGTGCCCATGCCCCGGTATTCCGGTCCCTTCAGGCTCTGTTCATGCACGGTCTGGTTCATATCCGCGATCGTCTGCTGCAGAAAATTCTGGGGGTCGGCCACTTCGCCCCGGGCAAGGGCCCCCTGCAGGGCTCTTTCAAAACGGGCGGAAGCAAGGCTGGCGGCCAGCTTGCCGCCGTTGGCTCCCCCCATCCCGTCGCAGACCACGCCCCAGGCGTCCCCCTCAGGCAGACGGGCCGCCCGGTAATCGTCCTGATTTTCCGAGCGGGTGCATCCGATATCGGTTTTTCCTGCCAGTTTCATAGGCTCTCCTTTGATGGCTGCGCCGCATTGGCCGCAGCCCGTTCGGCCGCTTCTTCCCGGCGCAGCTGGCCGCAGGCCGCGCTGATATCACTGCCCAGCCGCCGGCGCACCGTGGCGTTCACCCCCAGTTCGGTGAGGAGCGACTGGAACCGGCGCACATTCTGGGCGTCGGTGGCGGTATAGGGGCTGCCGTCCACCGGGTTGATAGGGATGAGGTTCACATGGGCCCCCATTCCCCGAATCAGCCGGGCAAGCTCCCGGGCGGTCTCGGGGCTATCGTTGACCCCGCGGACCATGGAATATTCAAAGCTGATGCGCCGGCCGGTGGTTTTCTGGTACCGGCGGCAGGCCGCCAGCAGTTCTTCCACCGGGTAGGCGTCATTCACCGGCATCATCTTGCTGCGCATGGGGTTGTTGGGCGCATGCAGGGAGATGGAAAGGGTGATCTGCAGCTTTTCCTGGGCCAATCGGTCGATCATGGGCACCAGGCCGCAGGTGGAAAGGCTGATGTTCCGCATGCCGATATTCACCCCGTCGGGGGAAGAGATGATATGCAGAAAATCCAGCACCGCCTCGTAATTGTCCAGTGGCTCGCCAATGCCCATCAATACGATATGCGAGACCCGCTGGCCCAAGTCCTTCTGGACGGTGTAGATCTCCGAGGCGATCTCCCCCGCTTCCAGATTGCGCACCCGCCCTGCCTGGGTGGAAGCGCAGAATCGGCAGCCCATACGGCAGCCCACCTGGGTGGACACGCAGACGCTGAGGCCATAGCTGTACTGCATAGCCACCGTCTCGATACAGTTTCCGTCGGCCAGTTCCAGCAGATATTTGACGGTGCCGTCCTTGGATTGCTGGCGCCGGCGCACCGAGGGGGCGGCGATGTACCAGTCTTCTTCCAGCCTGGCCAGGAAAGCCTTGGGCTGATCGGTCATCTGGGAAAATTCCGCCACCTGCTTTTGGTGCAGCCAATGGAAGATCTGCTTTGCCCGAAAAGCGGGCTGGCCCATCTGGCTTACCAGATCGGCCAGCGCTGAAAGGCGCAGCGATGAAATGCACTGCTTCATGTGCTTTTTCTCCTTTGGAGGATGGCCAAAAAGAATCCGTCCACCCCTTCGCCGTCCGGGAAGATGGTGGTGCCCCAGGGGCCGCTGCAGCCGGTGGGCAGCGCAAAGGGGGGCGGGAGGAGGGAAAATTCCTCATTGCCCTCCAGAAATTCCCGCACAGCCTCCTCGTTTTCGGCCGGGTTGAGGGTACAGGTGGAATAGACCAGTTTTCCCCCCGGCTTTACATAGCGGGCAGCGTTTTTCAGGATGGCCCGCTGGATGGCGCAAAGGCCTTCCAGCTCTTCCAGTCCCTTATAGCGGATATCCGGCTTTTGGGCCAGAACACCCAGCCCGGAACAGGGCACGTCGCAGAGTACCCGGTCGCAGCCACAGAATTCCTCCACGAATTCCGAGGCATCCCCATGATATACCACAGTATTGGAGATACCGCAGCGCTCTAAGCCGGAACGGATGAGCCGAAGCCGGTTTGCCTGCAGATCGCAACTGAACAGTCGGCCGGTGTTGTGCATGAGCTGGGCAATGGTAATGCTTTTGCCCCCCGGGGCAGCGCAGAGATCCGCTGCCCGCTGACCCTCCCGAGGGTCCAGGCAGGCCACCGCGTACTGGGAAGCCTGGCCCTGCACATGGAATTCCCCCTGCCGGAAGGTTTCCAGCTGGGTCACGCTGCCCTTTACCTGGGCAAACAGGCTGCCCGGCACAAGGCCCGGCCGGGTTTCGGCCCCTTCAGCCGCCAGTTCACGGGTCAGGGATTCCGGGGTGGTTTTGAGGGTGTTGACCCGCAGGCTGAGCTGGGGACGGGCGAAGGAGGCCTTTAGGATCTCCTCGCACCGGTCCGGGTAAGCTTTCTGCAGCAGCTCCACAATGGGGCGGCCCACCGAGTATTCCACCGAAAGGCGGTGGGTTTCATCCCGGTATTCCGGCTTCGGGCCGCCCTGGCAGGCCCGGCGCAGCACTGCGTTTACCATGCCGCTGGCGCTGGTCTTGCCCAAGTGACGCATCAGCTTGACCGACTCGTTCACCGCGGCGGCGGGCGGTACTTCCATATACAGGACCTGGTACAGGCCGCTGCGCAGCACCGCCCGCACCGGGGGATCCAGCTTTTCTATGGGCTTTTTCAGGAAAGGGGCCAGCCGGGCGTCCAGGGTGAGGAGCCGCTCCAGGGTGCCGTAGAACAGGCTGCTGCAAAAGGCCGCCTGCTGAGGGGTAAGTTCCTGTTTTTTCAGGGCCGCATCCAGCACCAGATTGGAATAACCGCCCTGTTCCTGCCGGATCAGCGCCTTTGCCGCGGTATACCGTGCCCGGTCCATCCTTCCTCGCCTCTCTTTCCTTGTTTTCTTCTCTCTTCGTTACAGCAGGCTGTCCCCTGCCTTGAGCCGGCGGCCCAGCACCCAGGCGGCGCCGGTCATGGGCTTTTTGCCCTCGGGCACTACCTCTTCCAGCACCAGGGCTCCCTGGCCGCAGGCCACCGTGAGGGGATCGGCGCAGAGGATCTGCCCCGGTTTGCCCTCTCCTTCGGCCAGGCGGCTTTTGACCACCTTGACCCGCTTGCCGCCCCAGTCCAGCCAGGCCATGGGCCAGGGGTTCATGCCCCGTATCCAGTTGTGCAGCTGTCGGGCGTCCAGGTTCAGGTCCAGCTGAGCCATCCCCTTGGTGAGGGGCGGGGCCTGAGTGGCCTGGGCCTCATCCTGGGGAGCGGGGACGGCTTTGCCGGCCTCGATCTCCTGGATGCAGGCCAGCAGGGTCTCGGCCCCGGTCTGGGTGATCCGCTCAAACAGTTCACCGCTGGTTTCTTCCGGGCCGATCTCCACCGGGCAGACCTTCAAGATATCGCCGGTATCCAGCCCTTCATCCAGCTGCATGATGGTGACGCCGGTTTTTTCATCCCCGTTCAATACCGCCCACTGCACCGGCGCGGCGCCCCGGTATTTGGGCAGCAGGCTCACATGCAGGTTGATGCAGCCATATTTGGGGATGGACAGAATTTCGGGGGGCAGGATCCGCCCATAGGCCACCACCACAATCAAGTCGGGGGCCAGCTGGCGAATCACCTGCTCGCTCTCCCCGTCCCGCAGGGTGCGGGGCTGCCAGACCGGCAGCCCGTGGGCCTGGGCCACCTTCTTCACCGGCGGGGCGGTCAGGATCTGCCGCCGGTCCACCGGTTTATCCTCCCGGGTAAAGGCGCCGAGCAGGGTATGGGAGCTGGCACAGAGGGCTTCCAGGCAATGGGCCGCAATGTCCGGCGTGCCCATAAACAGGATCTTCATTCGTCCACGTCCTCCTGGCCCTCTTCCACATCCTCATAGAAGTACTCGGCCAGATCCATGATGGTGATGCCGTCCAAATGGTTGTTCTCATGCTGGATGCACCGGGCCAGCATGTCCTCGGCCTCCATCTCAAAGGGGTTGCCGTGGCGGTCAAAGGCCCGCACCTTCACCTTCCGGGCCCGGGAGATGGCCCCGTTATGCCCCGGGAAGGAAAGGCAGCCCTCGTACAGCTTGACGGTATCCTGGGATTTTTCCAGGATCTCCGGGTTGATGAACTCGATAAAGCTGGGCTTGTAGTCGGGGGGCAGCTCCCCTTCCGGCTCCTTGCGAAGATCCAGGCAGATGAACACCCGGCGCATGACCCCCACCTGGGGCCCCGCCAGGCCCAGGCCCTCGGCCTTGATGAGGGTCTCCTGCATGTCGTCCAGCAGGGTCGCCAGACGGTCGTCAAAATTGGTCACCGGGCGGCAGACCTTTTTCAGAATGGGATCGCCGTCCTGTACGATAGTTCTCAGAGCCATGATGATATCCTCCTGTTGTATAGCTATACTGTTTTCACTTTATCGCCCTGCGGCCAAAAGCCGGGGACGCTTACATATCTCCGTCGGAATTCATATCCAGGGTGACCGAGGCTCTGGCGGGCAGGCCCTCCTCGCTGTAGCGGGTCATGACCCGGCGCATCAGATCCCGGAAAGGCTTATCACCCCGGCATTTGATGGTGAGCTTATAGCGGTAGAGGCCGTTCACCATGGCCACGTTCATGGGGGCAGGACCCAGCACCCGCAGGGGGATCTGCCCCCCCCTGCCCGCTTCCTCGGCCAGCAGCTGGCCAAAGCGGGAGGCCGCCCCCAGCACCTGGGCTTCCTGGGCACCGGAAAAACCGGCCAGGCAGAGGGTGCAGAAGGGCGGATAAAGCCCCAGACGGCGAAAGCCGATCTCCTGCTCAAAAAAGGCGTCGTAATCCTGCCGGGCCGCCAGGGCCAGCACCGGATGGGAGGGGTCGCTGGTCTGGATCAGGGCATGACCGGGGCTGTCGGCCCGTCCGCCCCGACCCACCACCTGGGTGATCAGGCTGAAGGCGTTTTCATAGGCGCGAAAGCTCTGGCTGTTCAGCATGGCGTCCACCCCCAGCACCCCCACCAGGGTCACGTCCTCAAAATCCAGCCCCTTGGCCACCATCTGGGTGCCCAGCATCAGGTCATACTCATGGCGGGCAAAGCGGGCCAGCATTTCCTCATGGGCGTTCTTGTGGGTGGTGGTGTCCTGGTCCATCCGCAGGATCCGGGCCTGGGGGAAGAGCCTAGCCAGCTCCTCCTCGATTCGCTGGGTGCCATAGCCGGTATACCGCAAAAGGCCGCCGCACTCGGGGCATTTTTCGGGCGGGGGCTGCAGAATCTGGCCGCAGTAGTGGCACATGAGCCGCCCCTGGGCCTTGTGGTAGACCATGGGCACCGAGCAGGAAGGGCATTTCAGGCTCTTGCCGCAGTCGGCGCACTGGGCTACGGTACGGTAGCCCCGCCGGTTGAGCAGCAGGATGGCCTGTTTGCCGGCGGCCAGGGTCTGTTTGAGCTGATCCGCCAGGGCCAGGCTCACCTCGCCCCCGTTGCCGGCGGCCAGTTCGGCCCGCATATCCACCAGCTCCACACTGGGCAGGGGCCGGCCCGAGTACCGCTCGGTGAGCCGTACCAATCGGCAGCGCCCCTGTTTGGCAGCCCAAAACCGTTCCAGGCTGGGGGTGGCCGAGGCAAAGAGGAGCAGTGCCCCGTTATCGGCAGCCCGCCGGGCCGCCACCTGATGGGCGGAATACCGGGGGGCGGATTCGGAGTGATAGGTGTGCTCCTGTTCCTCATCCATCACGATCAGGCCCAGGTTTTGCAGGGGGGCGAACACGGCGCTGCGGGTGCCCACCACGATATCCGCGCCGCCCTTCTGGATCATCTGCCATTGGAGCAGCCGTTCGGTGTTGTTGAGGGCGGAATGCTGCACCGCCACCCGGCTGCCGAAGGTCATTTTCAGCCTTCGGATCATCTGGGGGGTCAGGCTGATCTCGGGCACCAGAACAAGAGCGGTGCGGCCCAGCCGCAGGGTCTCTTCAATCAGTTTGAGGAATACCAGGGTTTTGCCGCTGCCCGTGACCCCGTACAGCAGGGCCGAGTGGGCCTGGCCGTCCCGCAGGCAGGGGGCCAGTTCCTCGTAGGCCGCCTGCTGGCCGGCGGTGAGCTGGATGCTCTCGCCGGTAAAGGGGATGTTCCCATACAGATCAGGGGCTTTGTCCACCTGAAGGCGGCTCACCACCCCCTTTTTGCAGAGCCCTTCTATGACTGCCCGGCTGATCCCGTTCTGTTCCAGCTGGCGCAGGCGAAGGGGGCCGGGGGCCAGCAGCTCCACCGCTTTTTTCTGCTTTTCGGTGGGGCGGGGCTTTTCGGGCAACTCTCCCGTCAGATGGTATTCCGCCTCGGTATAGCGGGAAAGCCCCTTTTCCAGCACCGGGCGGCCCTCGGCCCGGGCAGGCCGGTATTGGGCCCCGTAAGGGATGATGGCCCGCACCGCTTCATAATAGGTGCAGAAGGTGCGCTCCTTGAGAAAGCGGACCAGCTCCAGAAGATCCGGCGTGAGGCAGGCCTCTTCGGGGGCCGCGTCAAACAGCTCCTTCAGGCGGGGTGTCTCCTCCCCTTCGCTCACCTGCAGCACCACACCCATCCGGGGACGGGAACCCTTGCCGAAGGGGACCAGGACCATGCTGCCCACCAGGACCCGGTCGGCCAGGGCCGGGGGGATTTTATAGGAATAGAGTTTGTCAAAATGAAAGGCCGCTTCGCTTACGGCGACCCCAGCGATCCGGGTCAAGCTGCTGCACTGCCTCCCTTCGGCATTTTCAGGCCTGCTGGCGCTGGCGGATGATCTCGTAAAGCCGGTCGGCACAGCTCTCCACCTCGTCGTTCACCAGGGTGGTGGTGTAGAGGGGGGCATATTCCATCTCTTCCCGGGCCCGGGCCAGACGGCGCTGGATGGAGGCTTCGTCCTCGGTGCCTCGACCCCGCAGGCGGGCTTCCAGCTGTTCCATGCTGGGGGGCATGAGAAAGACGGTGGTGGCCTCCGGGTAGAGCTTGCGGATGTTGCCCGCGCCCTCCACCTCAATGACCAGCACTACGGTGCGGCCCTGGCCGATCCGCTTGTCTACCTCAGACTTGGGGGTGCCGTACAGGTTGCCGCTGTATTCGGCATGCTCCAGGATCTCCCCCGCCTGAATCTTCTGCTGGAATTCTTCCCGGCTCATGTAATAATAATCCACGCCCTCGGCCTCGCCGGCCCGCATGGGACGGCTGGTGGCCGAAACGGAAAGCTCGATTTCCGGGTGAAGGGCCCGGAGCCGGCGCACCACCGTATCCTTGCCGCAGCCCGAGGGGCCCGACACCACTACCAGATAACGATCCTTATTCATCCTCTTCCTCCTTGGAGGGCTGGGCGCCCTCCAGCCGGCCGGCCACGCTCTCGGGCTGAAGCGCCGAGAGAATTACATGGTCGGAATCCATGATCAGCACCGCCTTGGTCTTGCGGCCATAGGTGGCGTCGATGAGCACGCCCTTATCCTTGGCTTCCTGCACGATCCGCTTGATGGGGGCGGAATCCGGCGCCACCATGGCGATGAGCCGCCCCGCGTTGACCATATTGCCGAAGCCGATATTGATGAGCCGCATGAGGGGCCCTCCTTACTCGATGTTCTGAATCTGCTCCCGGATCTTCTCGATCTCGGCTTTCATATCCACCACCAGGCGGGTGATGGCCAGATCCTGACATTTGGAGCCGATGGTGTTGGTCTCCCGGTTCAGCTCCTGGGTGAGGAAATCCAGTTTGCGGCCCACCGGGCCCTCGGATTCCAGGATCTGCCGGTACTGCTGGATATGGCTGCGCAGCCGCACCGTCTCCTCGTCCACGGCGGTCTTATCCCCAAAGATGGCCGCCTCGGTGATGAGCCGGCTCTCGTCGATGTTCCGGTCTTCCAGGATCTCCTGCAGGCGGGCAAAAAGCCGCTGGGTATAGGCTCCCACCCGGCCGGCGCTGTCCTGCTCCACCTGGGCCACAGCCTGTTCCAGGAAGGTCAGCCGGCCCAGCACATCCTCTTTCAGCTTGGCGCCCTCGGTCTCCCGCATCTTTAAAAAACTGTCCAGCGCCTGGCCGCACACAGCCGCCACATCCTGCCACAGCTGCTCCTCGTCGGCCTCCTGCCGGCGCACCGTGAGCACATCCGGGAAACGGGCCAGGGCCTCCACCGAGGTGGTATCCTTCAGATCCAGCTCGTTGCAGATGCTGCGCAGGGCCTGGCGGTAACTGCGGGCCAGCTCCATATTCACCTCCACCGTGGTGGAGGCGGCGGCGATCTCCTGGATCTGCAGACTTAGTTCGGTTTTGCCCCGGCTGATCCGGGCGCTCAGCAGCTTTTTGAGTTTGTCATCCAGGAACAGGCAGCTGCGGGGCAGCTTGGAGGAATACTCAAAAAAACGGGAATTCACACTGCGGATTTCCACCGTGATATCCCGGCCGTTCAGCACCGCGTTGCCGCGGCCATAGCCTGTCATGCTCAGGATCATATAGTCTCCTTCTCTTTCGGCCGGCGCCCTTGGGGCCGCCGGTTCATGAAAAATTCATCGCCCCTGTGGGCAAAGCAATACATGGTACTATATTACTCCTAATGGGAGATTTTTGCAAGGCGGGCAAGGGGCGGCCCTGCGCTCCCTTGCCTGGCTGCCATATGCTGCCATATAAAGGAATCCGCTGCCTGCGGGAAGGAAAAAGCCGGTGAAAGACTTTGCGAAAAAACAAAACTCGCCGCAAGCGTTTTTTCGCTTGCGGCGAGCTGGTGCCGCTGACCGGGATCGAACCGGTACGGTGTTGCCACCGAGGGATTTTAAGTCCCTTGCGTCTGCCTGTTCCGCCACAGCGGCAAATGGATCAGGCTGTACGGGCTGACTGTTTAATGATACAATACTGCACCCAAAAAGTCAACGAATCACCGGATGCGGGCAATTGCCCGGAATTGTAATTTTGCCCCGCGGCAGGTATAATGATGCCTGGATATCTATTGTGAAGCCCAAACCGGAAAGGAGCTGCCCTCATGCGATCAAAGCCATTTACCACCCCCTGGCCGGCCGGAAGGCTGTTTGCCGCCGGCTGTTTGCTTGGCGCGCTGGCCTTTCTGATCCTGTACGGCTTTTCCCCGCTGGATGTGACCTGGGATGGCTGGCTTCGGGGCGGCTATGTGGAAAAGGACTGCCTGCAGCATTATGCCGGCTGGCTGTTTTACCGGCAGAGCGACCTGGGTTTTCCCTTCTGCGTAGCTCAGAACATCAACTGGCCCCAGGGGCTGAGCCTTTCTTATACCGATTCGATTCCCCTGTTTGCCTTTTTGTTCCGGCTGGCAGAACCGCTTTTGCCCGCCACCTTCCAGTATTTCGGCTGGTTCACCCTGCTCTGTTTTGTTTTGCAGGGGGGCTTTGCGGCCCTTTTGCTCTCCCTGTTTTCGGCCAGCCCCCTCTTTGTGCTGGGCGGCAGCATCCCTTTTATTTTCAGCCCCATCCTGGTGGAGCGGGCCTTCCGCCATGCCTCCCTGGCCGCCCATTTTCTGATCCTGTGGGCACTTTATGAGTATATCCGCGGGGTGCGGGAGGGCCGGCCTTTTCGCTGGAGCCTGCTGGCCTGCAACGCCCTTTCGGTCATCATCCACCCCTATTTCACCGCCATGACCATGGCCCTCAGCGGGGCGCTGGTACTGGATTGCGCCCTGAAAAACCGCCGCCTGGCCCGCCCCTGCCTTTCCTTTTTGGGATACGGCGCGGCCTGTGCCCTGATGGCCCTGTCCTTTGGGCTGGCCACCGGCTCTTCCAGCGGGGGCAGCGAGGTGGAATACGGCTATTTCAGCATGAACCTGAATGCCCTGTGGAACCCCATCAGCCGGTGGGACACCCATTGGAGCCGGCTTTTGCCGGTACAGAACCAGACCGGCGGCAACTATGACGGGTTCAATTACCTGGGTCTGGGCTTTTTGGCAGGCTGGGTGCTGCTGGCCCTCTTTGTGGCTGTGCGGCGCAGGGCCCTGCTGAAGAAGCTGCCCGGGCTCGTCCTGCGGCATGCCGGGCTTCTGGCCATGTGCCTGTGCTGCACGGCTTTTGCGGTGAGCCATGTGGTCACCGCAAACGGCGCCACCCTTTTCCGGCTGGGGCTGCCCCAGGCGCTTGTCCGGCTCTGCACCGTCTTTCGTTCCAGCGGGCGGATGTTCTGGCCGGTGTACTACCTGCTGTTCCTGGGCTGTCTGCTTTTGCTGCTGCGCTGCTGTTCGGCCCGGGGCTCGGCGGTGCTGGTGCTGGTACTGGCGGCGGTGCAGCTGTGGGATATCTCCCCTGCCCTGGCCGAACGGGGAAACGAGATGCGGCAATATGAGACTGAGTACCTCAACCCCCTCACCAGCGATTTCTGGCAGGAAGCAGCCGAGCGGTACAACCATATCCTGAGCCTGGACGGCCTGCAGGAAGAACCCCTCTTTTTGGCCCTGTACGCTGCCGACAACGGAATGACCACCAACGACCCATTTGCCGCCCGCTATGACGAGGCAGCCCTGGAAGAGCAGCGGGCGGCCCTGCATGAAGAAATCCTGAACGGGCAGCTGCGGCTGGGCAGCCTGTATCTGATCCAGGATGAAGGGCTGTTCTGGGAGCTGGCCGAGGCCGCCGGCGACCAGGCCTTCTGTGCCCGGCTGGAAGGGGGCTGGTTTGTGCTGGCGCCCGGCATGGAGTATGAGGGGCAGGACACCCAGGTGTACGGGGAGGACTATCCCCTGCATATCAGCGATTACTCCGACGACAACTGGCTGCACGGGGTGCTTTTGTGGGACCACAAGACCGTGGCCTTCCACGACTGCGATTTTACCCGCCGCAAGCTGACCGGGGCTTCGGCCCTTGTCTGCGAGGGGCAGGAGTATCCCATTCTGGAAATCAGCGATAAGGACGAGGGCTGGCTGATGGTCACCCTGGATATTGAGGACGCCTCCCTTCTGGCAGGCAAGGATTTGGAGAGTATTATCTCATGAAAATTTTGAAAGTAAAGAGCCTTCTGCCCCTGCGTATGGACAAATATCTGCTGGAACAGTACCCCCACCTGGGGCTGGGCCGGCTGAACAAGGCCCTGCGGGAAAACAAGATCAAGCTGAACGGCAAAAAACAGCCCCTTTCCACCCGGGTGCAGGCCGGGGATGAGATCCGGCTGTTTATTCTGGACGAAATTCTGGAGGGGGGTGCCGCCCCGGAGGGGCCCCTGTACCGCAGCGCCCGCTGCCCCGCCGAGATCGTTTATGAGGATGAGCAGGTGCTGGTGGCCAACAAACCCGCCGGCCTGCCCACCGAGGACCCGGCCGCCCCGGATACCCTGTATAACCGGGCCTGCCTTTACCTGCACGGCCAGGGCAAGAGCGAAGAAGAAATCAACGCCCTGCGGCTTTGCCACCGGCTGGATACCGGCACCAGCGGCCTGATCGTCCTGGCCAAAAATCCCCATGCCGAGGAGGTGCTCACCGGCTGGATCCGGGACCGGCGGGTGCAGAAGACCTACCTCTGCGTCACCTTCGGCCGGCCCCAGCCCGAAGAGGCCACCCTGACCGGCTGGCTGGTGAAGGATTCGGCCCAGGGCCGGGTAAAGATCTACCCGGAGGAGGTGCCCGGCGGCAAAGAGGTGGAGACCCAGTATGAGACCCTGGCCTTCAGCGGCCGGCTGGCCCTTCTGCAGGTGCGGCTGATCACCGGGCGTACCCATCAGATCCGGGCCCACCTGGCCGGGATCGGCTGCCCCATTCTGGGGGACAGCAAATACGGCAACAACGCCGCCAATCGGGAGCTGCGGCTGAAATACCAGGCCCTGTGCGCTTACGAGCTGCGCTTCCCTCAAACCAGCGAGGAGGCCTTCGCCCCCTTGAGCGGCCGGGTGCTGCATGCGCCCAAACCCTGGTATTACGGCCAGATCCTGGACGGTACCCTGAAATAAACCTTCGGGCTTTGGAATTTTTCCAAAGCCCCTTTCTTTTTTGAACGTTGTATTTGTGAAAAGGATGTACTATGATAGCAGTAACATATGTTACAGACGATGAGGCGGGAAAAGCATGAACCATCAGGAAAAACTGCAGAAATTGATCTATGTGGCCCGGCGCTACTACCTGGATGACCAGAAGCAGAGCGATATTGCCCGGGAAATGGGCATCTCCCGCCCGCTGGTGAGCCGGATGCTCAGCGAGGCGAGGCAGCTGGGTATTGTAAAAATCTCGGTGGCTCAGCCTGAATCCTATTCCTCCGCCTTGCTGGAACGGCTCCGCTCCATCAGTCCGGTGCGGGACGGGGCGCTGGTGGAGGACGGGGCCGACGATGACGCCACCAACCAGATGCTCTCCCAGGGGGCCATCCGCCTGCTGAGCCGGCTGGATTCCCGCCGGCTGGGCATTGGCTGGGGCCATCTCATTGGCCAGCTGGTAACCTGGTTGGAAAAGAACCCGCAGCTGAACAGCTCGGTGGCAGAAATCTGCCCCCTGGTGGGCAACGCCAATATCCCCGCCCGCAATTATCAGTCCAACGAGAATGTGCGCCTGATTGCCAAATAATTGGGGGCCGACCCCCATTTTATCCATCTGCCGGCCCTGCCGGAAAGCGTGGAGGAAAAGCAGCTGCTCTGCTCCACCGAGCTGTACCGTCAGATTCGCACCCAGTGGGAACGGATGGACACCGCCCTGGTGAACATCGGCAACTATCCCTCCAGCCCGGACTTTGCCTCCCTGGTGCGCTACGGCGACCTGCTGCAGCAGGCCCACACCTGCGGGCGGCTGCTGATCTACTACTTCAACCTGGAAGGCCAGGTGATCCAGTCTGAACAGGATTTCGCTATTCAGATCCCCCTGGATATCCTGCGGCGCTGCCCCAATATCATCGGCGTCTGCTCGGCGAATACCAGTGTGCGGGCCCTGAAAGGGGCACTGAACACCGGCCTGCTCACCCATCTGGTGGCCCGGGAGGAACTGGTGAGATCCCTTTTTGACTGATTTTCAAAAGTGAATATCGTCACATATGTAACCGGTTTTGCCCGATTTTCTTATTTTGGCAAAATCGGTTTTTCATTTTTGTACAGTTTGAATTCTGTTAATTTATAAGTTTTATAGATTTCGTCCTCTTTAGATTGACTTTTGTTCTGCCTGTCGGCAGAATTCTTGAACAAAGGTAACGGCTTGCCGGTACATCCATGCGGCCGGCATTCCCTGTAAGGTTTACCCGGATACGCCGGCAGGAACCTGCCGGGAAAGGAGGAAGAACGCAGTGACAAAAGCGGAATTCGCCGCGCGGCTCAAGGGGGCTTGCGCCTCGGTAGAAGGGGCGGAGGGCCTGCTCACCGAGATCGATTCCAAATTCGGCGACGCCGACCATGGCCTTACCATGAGCAAGATCGCCCGGGCTATTTCCCAGGCAGTGGAGGAATCCCAGGGCGGTGATGCCGCCATGGCTGTGATGGGGCTGAACGGAGGCAGCGCCGTTCCCCTTTGGAACACCTGGCTGGATGGCCTGCAGGAGGCGGCCCCCGAGGGAGACGAAGTGGATGTGGCCGGCCTGAAAGCCATGTTTGCCCATGCCTTCGAGGCACTGGACGAAATTTCGGGCGACAAGGCGGGCGACAAGACCATGATGGATGCTCTGATCCCGGCCAGCAAGGCCATAGCGGCCTACCAGGGCCAGGAGGCCGGCGGGCTGTTTGAGGCAGCAGCCAAGGCTGCCCAGGCGGGCGCCGAGGCCAGCAAGGGCTTTGTGGCCAAATATGGCCGGGCCAAGAGCTATAAGGAACAGACCATCGGCACCCCGGACGCGGGCGCCGTTTCCATGGCATACTTTTTCCGTGGCCTGGCAGAATGAGAGAACATTTGAAGGAGGGAATTTTCCATGAAAATGAAAAAATTCATCAACGCCCCTGAGACCATTACCGACGACGAGCTGGTGGGTCCGGGTATGGCCTACCCCGATATCCTGACCGTGGACGGCCATCTGGTCATCAGCAAGGACCTGGAAACGGCTGACCGGGTTACCATTGTTACTTACGGCGGTTCCGGCCATGAGCCTGCCCAGGCCGGCTTTGTGGGCAAAGGCATGCTGGACGTGCAGGCTGTGGGCGATATTTTTGCCGCCCCCAATGCCAAGCTGGTATTTGACGCCATGAAGCTGGCCGACAAGGGCCACGGCGTGCTGCTGCTCACCCTGAACTATGCAGGCGACCAGCTGGCCGGCAAGCAGGCCATCAAGCTGGCCCAGAAGGCCGGGCTGAACTTCCGCCAGGTGGTCACCGGGGAAGAGATCCAGTTTGACCCCAACGGGGAGGACAACAAGCGGGGTCTGGCCGGCGCAGTGGCCCTGTACCATGCGGCGGCAGCCGGGTACCCATGATGTCCTCCAAGGAGACCGTGGCCACTGCGGCTGAGGCGCTGTGCGGCAAGCTGGGCCTGACCCAGGGCGACAAGGCCTTTGTGATGATCAACGGCTGCGGCGCCGCCACCACCATGGAGCTGCTGATCCTGTTCAAGGATACGGTGGAATTCCTCAAGGCCAAGGACGTTGAGGTGGTAGGCAGCATGGTGGGCGAGATCCTCACCGTGCAGGAAGCCGGCGGCTTCCAGATGAACATCGCAAAATGGGATGAGGAGACGCTCCGCCTGTGGAATACGCCCTGCCACACCCCCGCTTACAGCAAGGAGTAAACTATGCCTGACAATATCGGAAACAAGGCCGCCCATGATTATCATCTGGATACCCCGCCCGTGCAGGAAGGCTTCTTCCTCAAGGGGGCGTCCGGCGGCGATTGGGGCATGAAAAACCGGCTTGCCCGCCTGTTCAAACCGAAATCCGGCAACGCGGTGATGCTGGCCTTTGACCATGGCTATATCATGGGGCCCACGGCCGGGCTGGAGCGAATCGACCTGGTGACCCCTCCCCTGATCCCTTATGTGGATGTGCTGATGGGCACCAAGGGGATCCTGCGCTCCTGCATCTCCCCTGCTTCCCGGGTGGCGAAGCGCGTGCGGGTCACCTATGACACCACCGTCCTGTTTGACGAGATGTCCAACGGAGGCGGCATCGCCTGTGATATTGAAAACGCCATCCGGATGAATGCGGACTGCATGGCGGTACAGACCTTTATCGGCGCGCCCGGTGAATCCCGCTCGCTGGAGCTGCTCTGCCGCACCGCCGACGCGGGCGCCCGGTACGGCATCCCCACCCTGGGTGTGGTGGCCGTGGGCAAGCAGATGGAGCGCACCGAAAAGTTCTTCCAGCTGGCCACCCGTGTTCTGGCCGAAAACGGCGCGAACATCGTGAAAAGCTATTACTGCGAGGGCTTTGAGCGGGTGGCTGCCGCCTGCCCGGTGCCCATCGTAATTGCCGGAGGCAAAAAGCTGCCGGAACCCGAAGCCCTGGAAATGGCCTACCGGGCCATTCAGGAGGGCGCCCACGGCGTGGATATGGGCCGGAACATCTTCCAGTCCGACTGCCCCGCCGGCATGGCCCAGGCCATCGGCGCCATCGTGCACCGGGGATATACGCCCAAGCAGGATGAAGGGGCCAAGTTCTGGGTAAGCAATGTGGATGACTACGATTATAAGATCGAGTACCTGAAATTCGAGGAAGGCACCCCCTTCCCCGAGGTGCTTCACCACTACCCCCATGTGGCCTATAAGGTAGATGACCTGGAAAGTACATTGCGGACGCGGACAGCGTGATCTGCGGCCCCATGCCCGCCGGTGAAAAAGATCGGCTGGCTTTTGTCTGGAAAGACGGGGCCATTATCGAACTTTACGAAGCTCACTGAGTGAGTTTTTCCCCATCCAAAACAGCCGAGGCTGCCCTGCCCCCTTCTGGGGCCGGCAGCCTCGGCTGTTTTTTGTTTTTTAAAGGAGGCTCTCCCGGATTTTCAGCGGAACTGGATAACCTCTTCGATCTTTTTGCGGGGCACCACATAATCCCGGTTTTCGTCCAGATAATAGGTCAGATCCTCGCTGGGCTCCACCTCCCGCAGGGTGGAACGATGGGTGGGATAGCCGAAGGCCACCACCGTGTAGACATGCATCTGCTCGGGGATATCCAACAGCTTTGCCAGGGGCACCCGGGCCACATTGCCCAGGATGCAGCTGCCCACCCCCTCTTCCCAGGCGGCCAGGGTCATGTTGTTCATGGCGATGCCCGCATCCATGGGGGTCCAGTCGTTCTGGGCAGCCTTGTCGATCATCACCACCGCAAACAGGGTGGGATGCTCCCCCGGTTTGGGCTGGCCGTCTTCCGGGGGCAGTTTGGCCGCCCAGCGGGTGAGGGCAAAAATCTCCTCCACCAGGGCCGGGTCGCTCACCATTATGTACCGCAGGGACTGGCTGTTGCCGCTGCAGGAGGCATACTGCTGGGCCCGGGCGATCTTTTGAATCACCGAATCGGGCACCGGCCGGCTTTGATCAAAGCGCCGGAAACTGCGGCGGGTCTTGAGAAGTTCCATCAAATCCATATCTTGTTCCTCCTTTTTTCATTCCGGTCTATATTCCTGCCGCCAGCGCCCGCAAAAGCCAGGCAAGGCCCATGCACACCGGCTGGTGGGCGAGATAGATCCACAGACTGCGGCGGCTGAGCCACCCTGCATTCGGCAAAGGCAGCCGGCCGCTTCCCTGCCGGACGGCAGGAAGCTTCCAGAGGAAATAGCCGCAGCAGAACAGGCAGAACCAGGGCAGCAGCGGGAAATAATCGCTGGACACAAACCCCGAAAAAGGCATGCCCAGGATCACCAGCACCGGGCTCTGGTACCACTGGGAGGGCGGCTGAACCCCCAGCCCCGGCCAGCCAAGCCAGCCGCTTTGAAGATGGTAGGTGGCGGTGAACAACAAAAACGCAGCCGCCAGCCCTGCCAGCGGCGGGCAGCGGTCCAGCGCCGGGCGCAGGGCCGCCAGCAGCCAGGCGGAACAGCCCAGCAGATTGAGCACCCCGAACCAGACGGCCTGGCTGGGCAGGGCCACCACCGTCACCGCCGTGATGAGCAGGCCGCAGAGGTTGAGGATCAGGCCCTTTTTCAGGTTATGCCTGCCAAAATGCCCGCAGGCCCCGCTGACCAGGATAAAGGTCCAGCAGATGGACTGCTGCCACAGATGGATGTACCAGCGGCCGGGCCAGCCTCCGTCGCCCCCCAGGACCACGAACCAGTCATAGCTGAAATGATAGGCCACCATGCTCAGGATGACCAGCGCCCGGGCCAGATCCAAGGCCCGACTGCGGGAGCCACTCATGCCTGACCCTCGCCCTCGCCGGCGTTGCGGTTTTTGCCATAAAAGACCCTGCCCTGGCGAAGCAGCTTTTTATAACCGCATTCCATGGCATAGAGAAGGTCCGGGTTGGTGCAGAAGCCTGCGTCGGAACATTCCTCGTACCGGTCGCAGCAATCGAACTGCTTGGGGATTTCCCAGATCCTCCGCCGGCAGATCTCGCACAGCACCGTGCCCCAGTCGGCCAGGGCCGGGCCCTGCTCAAAGGGGAAAGCCAGGGTGTCCCCCGCGGCTTTTTTGCCCTCCCAACCGGCGGGCAGCAGGCCGGCAAACTGCCTGCCGATCGCCAGGCTGCTGTAGCCATCGCCCCGGGCGGTCAGCCGACAGATCAGATCCGAGCGGAGAAAAATTGCCGTGGTACCCTTGTTGCGCTGAAGCCGCAGCACCTCGCCGGGTACCTTTTCCTCTTCCAGCACACCGGCCAGGCGAGCCAGAAGCGCTTCCAGCTCCTGCTCGGTGGCCAGGGCCGCCTCTTTTTTCTGCTGCATCAAACTTCCTCCCCTGCCAGTTCTTTCAGGGCGTCTTCGTCCAGCACCGGCACGCCCAAAGCCGTGGCCTTATCCAGCTTGCTGCCGGCTGCCTCGCCGGCCACCAGATAGTTGGTCTTTTTGCTGACACTGCCGCTCACCCGGCCGCCCCGGGCCTCGATATATTCGGCCGCCTGGGTGCGCCCCATGGTGGGCAGAGTACCGGTGATCACAAAGGTGAGGCCCTTGAAAACGCCGCTCACCGGCGCCGTGTGGGCTGCCTGCATATTCACTCCCGCCGCCTTCAGCCGGGCCAACAGTTCCTGGTTGGCCGGGTCGGCAAAGAAATCATGCACCGATTGGGCGGTCAGCTCCCCCACATCCCGCACGGCGGCCAGTTCTTCCACACTGGCGGCGGCAATGGCGTCCACCCCGCCCAGGGTCTGCACCAGCTGCTTGGCCGAGGCCTTGCCGATGTTGGGAATGCCCAGGCCTGCCAGCAGCTTCTGGGGATCCTCGGATTTTTTTGCTTCAATGGCGTTCAGCAGGTTGTCCACCGTTTTTTCCTTGCCGATCAGGCCGGAATCCAGCAGTTCCTGCCGGTGCTCCTGCAAGGTGAAGATATCGGCAATGCCTTTGAGATATCCCTGCCGGATCAGCACCTGAATGGTGGATTCGCCCAGGCCCTTGATATCCATGGCGTCCCGGCAGACAAAGTTGATGATATGCCTTTCCAGCTGGGCGGGGCAGTTCGCCCCCATACACAGGTAGTCGGCGCTGTCCGGCTGGCGCACCACCCGGGCCCCGCAGGCCGGGCAGTAGGCAGGAAACCGGAATTCGCGGGCATCAGCCGGGCGCTTGGCAAGGTTCACCTGCTTGATGCGGGGGATGATCTCGCCGGATTTGTAGACCACCACCGTATCCCCCAGCCGGATATCCAGATCCCGGATATAGTCCTCGTTGTGGAGGGTGGCCCGGGATACCTGGGTGCCGCACAGATGCACCGTGTCGAACACGGCTGTGGGGGTGATGCGGCCGGTGCGCCCCACCGACAGCTCGATATGCCGCAGCACAGCCTCCTTTTCCTCGGCGCCGTATTTGTAGGCCACCTGGAAGCCGCTGTTCTTGGCCGAATCGGGCAGCAGGTGACGCTTGTGCAGCTCGTTCACCTTGATGACCGCCCCGTCGATGTCGTAGGGCAGCTGGCCCCGCATCTCCCCGATCTTTTCAATGGCCTGCCACACCTCTTCGGCGTTATGGCAGAGATAATAATGCTCAATGGTCTTGATGCCGGCCCGGTGCAGGAAGTCGTAGGCCTCCAGATGGGTTGTGAAGTCCATCCCCTTTGCATCCTGCACATTAAAAACAAACAGCGACAGATGGCGATTTTTTGTCACCCGCTTGTCCATCTGGCGCAGGGTACCGGCAGCGCAGTTGCGGGGATTGGCAAACACCTTCCCCTTGTGGTTTTCCTGGTAGGCGTTCACCGCCTCAAAGGCGGATCGCTCCATATATACCTCGCCCCGCACTTCCAGGTACTCCACCGGCAGGGGCAGCTGTTCGACCACATCGTCAATAACCCGGGCGTTGGGGGTCACGTCCTCCCCGTTCAGCCTTCCGTCGCCCCGGGTGAGGGCGGTGGTGAGCAGGCCGTTTTCGTACCGCAGGGACATGGAAAGGCCGTCGATCTTGGTTTCCACCAAAAAGGTGGTGTCAGCTCCCAGCTTTTCCTGGGCGCCGTTCACAAAGTCGTCCACAGCCTCCCTGGTGAACAGGTCCTGCATGGAGAGCATGGGCACCCGGTGGGCCACCATTTTGCCCACCTGGCGCATGGCGGTGCCGCCCACATGCTGGGTGGGCGATTCGGGGAGGATCCAGTCCTTGTGGGCAGCCTCGATCTCCTTGAGCTGGCGCACCATGGCGTCATACTCGGCATCCGAAATTTCCGATTCGTTTTCATCGTAATACTGGCGGCTGTACTTGGCCAACAGCTCCACCAGCTGGGCATATCTTGCTTTCAGTTCGGTATCATTCATTCTTAAAGCTCCATCCGGCCCGGGCCGCCCCCTGGAAGGCGGCCGGCCGCAGAATTTATGGGTCAGAATCCACTTCTTTATTATACCCAATCGGGGCGGCAAAGTCCACCACCGGCCTCCCTGTCAGCCTGCGGAACGGGAATAGAAATCAGGCGTTTCACCGCTGAGCACCATCTGCACCACGCTCACCGTCTCCTGCACCTCCACCGTTTGGATATAACCCGAGATACTGGCCACCATATCGATGGTAAAGGTGATCTTCACCTGGAAATCTGTCTGATTGATGCCGGTGCTTTCCATGCTGCTCTCCACTTCGCTGAGCACATAGCCGCTCTGGCTCATGGCAAAATCAATGTTGGGGCCCTTGCCGGTGAAAAAGCGCCAGCCCAGCAGGCTGCCCAGGGGAATCTCCACATTGATCTCGTCATTTTCCTGCAGCACCTGGTTCATGGCGTGGCCCAGGCAGATCTCCACATAATTGAGCCGGGCCGCATCGGTGGTGACGGTGCGTATCTGCCCCTGGCTGTCGTATTCCAGCTGATAAAGCCCCTCGTACAGGTCTGGCTGTTCTTCCAGGGCCCGGTGGATGCCCCCGGAAATGGCGTCCGACGCAATGCCCTTGCAGGCGTATTCCATGGATTCCTGCACCGCGGGCCCAAAGCTGCCCATGACCCGGAAGAGCAGATAACAGGCCAGCGATACCGCCAGCAGCGCCAGGGCCAGGCGGCCCTTGATCCTTTCCCGCCTGCGCGCCGGGCGCAGGGGCATACTGGGCTTTCTGAGCAATCCGCCCACCCCCTTTCATGGCAATATATTCTTTTTGGGGGTGAAATGTGTGCCTTGGCAGCAGCAAAAAGGGCAAAAAAGGCCGCCTTTGCCCAAAAGACAAAGGCGGCCGGGAAAGCGCAGAAAATTACTTTTTGAAGGTATCCTTGAAGAAGGGGGTGAAATCGAAGGTGGCGAAATAGTCCTCGGGAGTCTCGGCACGGCGGATCAGCTGGTGGGTGCCGTCCTCCTTCAGCAAGACCTCGGCGCTGCGCAGCTTGCCGTTGTAGTTGTAGCCCATGGAAAAGCCGTGAGCGCCGGTGTCATGGATGACCAGGATATCCCCGATATCGATCTTGGGCAGCATGCGGTCCACTGCAAACTTGTCGTTGTTTTCGCACAGGCCGCCGGTCACGTCATACTTGTGATCGCAGGGGGCGCCCTCCTTGCCCAGCACCGTGATGTGGTGGTAGGAGCCGTACATGGCCGGACGCATCAGGTTGGCGGCACAGGCATCCACCCCGATGTACTCTTTCTGGATATGCTTTTCGTGGAGGACGGTGGTGACCAGATGGCCGTAGGGGCCCAGCATAAAGCGGCCCATCTCGGTGTAGATGGCGATATCCCCCATGCCGGCGGGAACCAGGATCTCCTCGAACTGGCGGCGGACCCCTTCGCCGATGGCCATGATGTCATTGCAGGGCTGCTCGGGCCGGTAATCGATGCCCACGCCGCCGGAAAGGTTGATGAAGGAGATATGGGCGCCGGTGGCCTCCTTGAGCCGGACGGCCAGGCGGAACAGAATGCCGGCCAGCATGGGGTAATACTCGTTGGTGACGGTATTGCTGGCCAGGAAGGAATGGATGCCGAAGTGCTTGGCGCCCTTAGCCATGAGCTGCTTGTAGGCCTGGATCATCTGCTCCTCGGTCATGCCATACTTGGCATCGCCGGGGTTATCCATGATATCATTGCCCAGGCTGAACAGGCCGCCCGGATTGAAGCGGCAGCAGATGGTCTCGGGCACCGAGGCCACCCGATCCAGAAAATCCACCATAGTGAGGTCGTCCAGGTTGATCTGGGCGCCCAGCTCGCAGGCTTTCTGCATATCCTCCACCGGGGTATCGTTGGAGGAGAACATGATATCATCGCCCTTGAAGCCGCAGGCCTCGCTCATGAGCAGCTCGGTGTAGGAGGAGCAGTCCACCCCGCAGCCCTCTTCCTTGAGGATCTGGAGCAGGTAGGGGTTGGGCGTGGCCTTGACGGCAAAGTACTCCTTAAAGCCCTTATTCCAGGCAAAGGCCTTGTTCACCCGGCGGGCGTTTTCCCGAATGCCCTTTTCGTCGTAGATGTGGAACGGGGTGGGCACATCCTCGATGATGCGCTGGGCCTGTTCCAGGGTGATGAACGGTTTCTTTTCCATTTTACTTTCCTTCCCGCTTTTCTCGTCCGGCCCTCGGGCCGGAAATTCAATATTCGCAACTATTTATTATACGGCAGGTCAGGGCGGCACACAATAGGCACATACCCTAAAATTTTTTCGGCCAAACGCCCGGCATTTGTCAGGGCGGCGCCGGGCTCAATATTCAATGCCTGCCCGGGCCCCAAGGCCCTGCCGGTAGGGGTGTTTTTCCGTCTCCATCCGGGTGAGGTAGTCCATCCTTTCGGCCAGCCAGCCGGGGGCGGAATGGCCGGTAAAGACCACCTCCCACCGGGCTTCACCCTCCAAAAGAGGGGCAAGGCTCTGGCGGGGCAAAAAGCCCTTTTCGGCGGCATCCACCCCTTCATCCAGCACCAGAAGGCAACCGGGGCGCTCCCCTGCCAGCCGGATGGCCCGGGCCAGGATATCCTGCTGGATCCGGGCGGATTCGGCCTTTTCTTCCTCGGTCATGGCAAAGGTGAATTTCTGATCCGGCGGCCCGCTGAGGACCTGGGCACCCAGCCGGCGCAGAGGTTCCAGTTCGCCGCTGCATCCGTTTTTCAAAAACTGGGCGAACACCACCTGCCCGCCCTGGCCCAGCACCCGCAGGGCCAGACCGGCGGCCGCGGTGGTCTTGCCCTTGCCGCTGCCGTAATAAAGATGCCGGCAATACCTTGTTGTTTCCATACCTCTCCTTTATACCTGCACCTGCAGAAGGCTTCCGCTGCCCTCAATCTCCACCCGGCAGTCCCCCGCCGGCAGGAAGAAGCAATCCGCCGGCCGGTATTCCAGCCGGGTTTTGCCCGCCTGAATGGTACCGCTGCCTTCCAGAAAGAGAATGGCCGTGAAGGAGGCCTCGCTCCCCAAAAAGGAGCAGCGGCCCGGGATCTCCCTGCGGGTGACCGCAAAATACTTGCAGTTGCACACCTCCTGCACCCCCTCGCCCTCCGGCCCGGGCAGAACGGGCTGGATTTCCATGGGGCCGGGCACCAATACTTCCAGGGCCTGCTTTTCATGGAGGCGGCGGGGCTGGCCGAAGGCGTCCAGACGGCCGTAGTCATACAGCCGATAGGTGAGGTCGGAACTCTGCTGCACCTCGCAGAGCAATATCCCCTCCCCGATGGCGTGGACCGTGCCGCTGGGGATGAACACCGTCATGCCCCGGCTCACCGGGATGCGGCGCAGCACCTCCAGAAGGGTGCCCTCCCGGATGCGGCCCGAAATCTCCTGCCGGGTGATGGGCCGGGTAAAGCCGCAGTACAGGCAGGCGCCGGGTTTTGCGTCCAGCACATGCCACATCTCGTTTTTGCCGTAGGAATTCTCATGTTCCAGGGCGTACTCGTCCCCAGGATGCACCTGGATGGACAGGGCCTGCCGGGCGTCGATCAGCTTGATGAGCAGGGGGAAGCTCTTGAGATGCTGGCATTTCCAGCCCCACTTTTCCCGGCCGATCCGTTCCAGGTATTCCCCAAAGGGCAGGCCCCGGAACCGGCCGGTGGCCACGGTGCTCTGGCCCGCCTCATGGGCCGAGAGCTCCCAGCTCTCCCCGATCCGCTCATAATCGCACTTTTTGTGATAGATATCCCGCAGGCGGGTGCCCCCCCACAGATTGTCGTGGAAGGCCGGTTCCAGCCGGATCAGCTCTTCTCCCCGGGCCGGCAGGCGGAAGGCATCCTCCTCGGCGGGGGCCGGCTCCTCGGCCGGCAGGCCGGTACATACCTGCAGGAGAACCAGCGGTTCCTCCCCCTCGTTGAGAAGATCCGCCTGCTGCCCCGGCCCTGCCTCAAAGCCCTGGCCGGGAGATAGTTTCCGGGTCTTGCCCGCCTGTTCCAGAAGAGCCGCGCCTTTCAGGAGGGTGAGGCGGCAGGTCTGCCCCGGGGCGGGCCGCAGGCTCCACCGGCGGCCGCAGAAGACCGAGAGCTTATCCACCTGGTAGCCCTCCCCCTCGCTCAGGCGCTGGCGGGTGCCCCAGGGGGCATAGCGCACACTGCCCTCCTCGAAATAAGCCCGATATTCCGGGTGTTCGGCCAGAATTTCCTTGATGCGGCTGCCGGAACCGCTCTGGGTGATATACAGAGCGTCCGGCGTATCCACCAGGGAGATATCCTTCAGGCCGTTGGCCACAATGAGTTTGCCGGGGACCCGGCCAAGGAGATGGACGTTCTGGCAGTCCTGCTCCACCACGCTGCCCTCCCGGCGGGCGCCGCCATATCGGACGAGGCTCTCCAGGTCCACCACACGGCGCCAGAGGAAATCCCCCCGGATCAGCTGCATTTTATCGGACCGGAGGGTGAGGGCCTCGCCGATGCTCAAAGAGGGGACGGATTCCAGAAAGGAAGCGGGAATCAGGCTGTACCGGCCGGAAAGTTCCAGCCGGGGCAGCCGCTCTTCCAGCGTTTCACAGAGACCGGGGCAGAACCGACGCACCTGGGCCAGGAAGTCACCCGCCCTGCCCATGACGATGCCGGTATCCCACAGCCAGCCCTCCCGGGCGGGCAGGGCCTGGGCATCCTGCCGGGTTGCGGCATAGCGGTAATCCACCCCGCCCTCCGGCCTGCGGCGCAGAAAACCGCAGCCGGCCGCGGCCTCCCGGGGCGAAACGCCCAGGCAGCACAGCTGGCCCCTGGCCATCCATTCCCGGCCCTGCACCACGGCATCTTTATAGTTCTCCCCCTCGATCACATGATCGGTGGAGACCACCAGAAAATTTTCGGAGGGATTGGCACACAGACAGGCCAGCACCAGGGCCGGCAGGGTGCGCCGCCCTTCCTCCTCGCAAAAGCACCGGTAGCGCAGCCCCTGGAACACCTGCAGCTGGCCCCGGACGATCTGCCGGTATTTCTGGGCCGTAAAGATCCAGAATTCCTCGCAGAAGGGCATGTTCCGCAGGATGGCTTCCTGAAAGAGGGAATGGCTGCCCACCAGGTCTACAAATTGTTTGGGGTAGTTTTTGCGGGAAAGAGGCCAGAGCCTGTCCCCCGCGCCGCCCGCCAACACAAGACAAATCATCTTACACCTTCAAAAGCTGCTGGGCAGCCTGGGCCAGGGCCTCGTCCCGCTGCCGGGCCTCCTCCGCCGTACCGCCCACCGAGGTGAGGTACAGCTTGATTTTGGGCTCGGTGCCGCTGGGACGGATCATGAGCCGGCCGCCGCCTTCCAGGGAGAATTCCAGCACGTCGGCTGCGGGCAGGCCGGTGGCCCCGGCATTTTGGTAATCCGTCACCGCCGTTACCGCCGCCTGGCCGATCTGCCGGGGCGGCTGGGCCCGCAGGTTTTCCATGATGGCCTGCATCTGCCCCATGCCCTGCACCCCCTCGAAGGCGAAGGAGTGGAGGGAATCCCGGTAATAGCCGTAGGTCTCATAGAGCTTTTCCATGGCCTGGGCCAGGGTCAGGCCCCGGCGCTTATACCAGCGGGCCATCTCGCAGATGAGCATGCTGGCCACCACGCCGTCCTTGTCCCGCACATAGCTGCCGGCCAGGTAACCGTAGCTTTCCTCAAAGCCAAAGACAAACCGGTCCGCTTCGCCCTGCCCTTCCAGCAGGCCGATCTGCTCGCCGATGAACTTGAACCCGGTGAGGGTGCGGCGCAGCTCCACCCCGTAATGCTTCGCCAGGGGGGTAGCCATCCGGCTGGAAACAATGGTGGTAACGGCCACCGGCCGCTGGGGCATGCTGCCCTCTTCCAGCCGGCGGGCACAGAGGAAGTCCAGCAGCAGCACGCCCACCTCGTTGCCGCTCATGAGGCGGTAATCCTCCCCATCCGGCACGGCGATGCCCACCCGGTCACAGTCCGGGTCGGTGCCCAGCAAGAGATCCGGCTTTTTCTCCCGGCAGAGGGCCAGCCCCTTCTCCATGGCCTGGCGCACCTCCGGGTTGGGATAGGGGCAGGTGGGGAAATTGCCGTCCGGGTCCTTCTGCTCGGGCACCACCCAAAACTGCTGTACCCCGATTTTTTCGGCGATCCTGCTCACGCATTCCAGGCCGGTGCCGTTGAGGGGGGTGTAAACCACCTTCAGGGGCTCGGCCTGCGCCTCCGGGTTCAGCACGCTCTGGGCCTGCACCGCCGCCAGGAAGTCATCCAGTACGGTTTCGGGGATCCAGCGGATGGTTTTCTGCTCCAATCCGCCCGCAAAGCTAATGACCTTTACATCTTCAAAAATACGCAGTGCTTCGATCTCTTTCAACACGGCCCGGGCAGCGTCCAGGGTAATCTGGCAGCCATCGGCCCCATAGACCTTATAGCCGTTGTACCGAGCCGGGTTGTGGCTGGCAGTCACGCAGACCCCCGCCCCGCAGCCCAGCGCCCGCACCGCAAAAGAGAGGGCGGGGGTGGGTTCCAGCCGGGGGTACAGCCAGGCTTCCACCCCATTGGCGGCCAGCACCCGGGCAGTCTCCCGGGCAAAAAGGTCGCTGTTGATCCGGCTGTCGTAGCTGATGGCCACCCGGGGGGTGAGCCCCTGGGCTTTGATATAATTGGCCAGGCCCTGGGTGGCCCGGCGCACCGTGTAGATATTCATCCGGTTGCTGCCCGCCCCCAAAAGGCCCCGCAGCCCGCCGGTGCCGAAGGCCAGGTCCCGATAGAACCGGTCCTCGATCTCCCCTTCATCCTTGAGGGCCAGCAGTTCCGCCCGGGTGTCCTCATCCAGCGCGGGGCTCTGGCACCAGGCGGTATATACCGCTCTGTAATCCTGCATAGTATTTCCCCTTTACAGCAATTCCTGACGTCCCTGTTCCTTCAGAACGTCCACGATTTTCTTCACATCCTGGGCTTTTTCCCGGGGGCAGACCAGCACCGCGTCGGGGGTCTCCACCACCACCAGGCCCTGCACCCCCACGGCGCTCACCAGCCGGCCCGAGGAGTAGAGCAGGGTATCGGAACTGTCCAGACAGAGGCAGTCGCCCATCAGGATATTGCCCTGGGCGTCCTTCTGATGGAGCACCTCCATCATGTCCCAGCTGCCCACATCGTTCCAGCCGAAATCCCCCTTCACCATCCAGACGTCGGGGCTCTTTTCCATCACCCCGTAATCGATGCTGATGCTGGGGATGGTGGGGTACACTTCTTCCAGCACGCTCTGTTCGTCCCGGGTGCCCATGGCCTGGCCGATCTGTTCCAGGGGCTGGTACACCTGGGGCAGGAAACGGCGGATGGCATCCAGAATCACCGAGGCCTTCCAGATGAACATGCCGCTGTTCCAGGCGTAGTTCCCGCTTTCCAGGTAGCAGCGGGCGGTTTCGGCATCGGGCTTTTCCTTGAATTCCCGCACCGGGCAGGCCGTATTTCCCTCCCCTTCAAAGCGCAGGTAGCCGTAGCCGGTGGCCGGGAAGGTGGGGGCGATGCCGATGGTCACCAGCTTTTCCCCCTCTTCGGCCGCCTGGATGGCCCTGTCCATCACACGGGCAAACTCAGGCCAGTCCCGGATGTAGGCGTCGGAAGGGGCCACGCAGAGGATGCCGTCTCCCCTCTTTTTCAGGATCTCCAGGGCGGCGTACCCGATGCAGGCCGCCGTGTTGCGGGCCGAGGGCTCGGCCAGGATCTGCCCCGGCATCACCCGGCTGCCCACCGCCTGGCGCATGGCCCGGGCCTGATGGACGCTGGTAACCACATAGAGGTTTTTGCCCGGCACGCAGAGGCCCAGCCGGTCCAGGGTCTCGTTGATCATCAGATCCCGCCCGGTGAGGTTGAGCAGCTGCTTGGGGGTCTTGGCCCGGCTCAGGGGCCAGAAGCGGGTGCCGCCGCCCCCTGCCATAATGACGCCGTATCGTTCCATCTTTTTCTCCTTTTTGCTTTATCGCTCGGCCCGCATCTCGCTGTGCAGGAAATCCTGGTAGGTCAGTCGGATGCCCTCCTCCAGCTCGGTCTTGTAATGCCAGCCCAGCTTTTCCAGCTTGGTCACATCCAGCAGCTTGCGGGGGGTGCCGTCCGGCTTGGTGGGGTCCCACAGGATCTCGCCGGTATAGCCCACCACCTTGGCCACCAGCTCGGTGAGCTGCCTGATGGTGAGCTCCTTGCCGGTGCCCAGATTCACCGTCTCATTGCCGGAATAGGTATTCATCAGGTAGACGCAGGCGTCGGCCAAATCGTCCACATACAAGAACTCCCGCAGGGGGGCGCCGGTGCCCCAGCAGGTGACCGTGGGGGCTCCTGCCTCCTTGGCTTCGTGGAAGCGGCGGATCAGGGCCGGCAGCACATGGCTGTGCTGAGGGTGGTAGTTGTCGTTGGGCCCGTACAGGTTGGTGGGCATGACGCTGATATAGTCGGTGCCGTACTGCCGGTTCAGATATTCGCAGTACTTCAGCCCGCTGATCTTGGCCAGGGCGTAGGCCTCGTTGGTCTGCTCCAGGCTGCTGGTGAGCAAGCAGCTCTCGGGCATGGGCTGAGGGGCCAGCCGGGGATAGATGCAGCTGGAACCCAGGAACATCAGCTTTTTGACCCCGTTTTTCCAGGCCGAGTGGATCACGTTCATCTCCAGGATCATGTTGTCATACATGAAGTCGGCCGGGGCCTCGTTGTTGGCCAGAATGCCGCCCACCTTGGCTGCCGCCAGAAAGACATAGTCCGGCTTTTCGGCCCGGAAGAACTCCTCCACCGCCTGCTGATCCCGCAGGTCCAGCTCCTTGCTGGTGCGCTTGATGAGGTTGGTATACCCCTGGGCTTCCAGAGCCCGGCAGATGGCGCTGCCCACCATGCCCCGATGGCCTGCCACATAAATTTTTGCCTGTTTTTCCATCATGATCGATCGCTTCTTTCTTCTTTGTCCTGTTGGGCGGCCCGCTCAGCGCAGCCGCAGCTCCTGTTCGGCACGGGCCCGGTCATGCCGGGCCATGATCTCCACCAGTTCCTCATAGCTGGTCTTGCGGGGGTTCCATCCCAACACGGTGCGGGCCTTGGTGGGGTCGCCCCACAGGTTGACCACATCGGTGGGGCGGAAGAAATCGGGGCTTACATCCACCAGCACCCGGCCGGTGGCCTTGTCCACGCCTTTTTCCTCCATCCCTTTGCCCTGCCATTCCAGCTGGATGCCGTTGTGACGGAACGCCAGCTCGGCGAACTCCCGCACCGTGTGCTGCTCGCCGGTGGCGATGACAAAGTCCTCGGGCTCATCCTGCTGCAGCATCAGCCACATGCACTCCACATAATCCTTGGCATAGCCCCAGTCCCGCAGGCTGTCCAGGTTGCCCAGATAGAGCTTATCCTGCAGGCCCAGAGCGATGCGGGCCGCTGCCAGGGTGATCTTGCGGGTGACGAAGTTTTCGCCCCGGCGCTCCGACTCATGGTTGAAGAGGATGCCGTTCACCGCATACATGCCGTAGGCTTCCCGGTATTCCCGCACAATCCAGAACCCGTACTGCTTGGCCACCGCATAGGGGCTGTAGGGGTGGAAGGGGGTGTTCTCGTTCTGGGGGCATTCCTCCACCTTGCCGTACAATTCGCTGGTGGATGCCTGGTAGACCCGGCAGCTCTTTTCCAGCCCCAGGGTATGCACCGCTTCCAGAATGCGCAGCACGCCCAGCGCGTCCACATCGCCGGCGTACTCGGGGGCGTCAAAGCTCACCTGCACATGGCTCTGGGCGGCCAGGTTGTAGATCTCGTCCGGCTTTACCCGGCCCACGATCCGGATGATGCTGGAGGAATCGGCCATATCGCCCCCGTGAAGGGTGATCTTGTTTTCCCGGATGAGATGGTCGATGCGCTGGGTGTTGTGGAAGGAGGAGCGGCGCACCACGCCGTGTACCTCATACCCTTTTTCCAGCAGGAATTCCGCCAGATAGCTGCCGTCCTGGCCGGTGATGCCGGTGATCAAAGCTTTTTTCATAAAGCACCTCTTTTTATCCTGAAAAATTTCTGTACCTGGTCATTCTTATATAGTATAATCATTCAAAGAACCGTTATCAAGCGTACATCTTGCACACTTTTTGCACGATATTGCTCCCAGCCAGGAGGCCTGTTCTATGCAGCTGGACCGATTCCCCGCCTACTATGACCCCTCTTCCCTGCGGGTCATCTTCACTGCCACCCCCGCCGCCAAGCAGCACCTGTTTTATCTGCAGGAGACCGGCTACCTCAAATTGCTCAAAAGCCACCCGGGCACCCAGCGGCGGGACCTGGATTCCTTCCTTCTGGCCCTGGTGGCCGAGGGGGCAGGCAGGCTGAAATACGGCGGGCGGGAATATCCCCTGCAGGCAGGGCAGTGCTTTTTCATCGACTGCACCCGCCGCCACAGCTATGAATCCAGCAGCCGGGAGCCCTGGGCCCTGTACTGGATCCACTTCAACGGCCCCAGCGCCCGCTGGATGTACGGCCGCTTTGAGGCCGAACAGGGACCGGTCTTTCTGCCGGCCCAGCCGGATTTCTGGGCCCGGAGTTTTTCCCGCATTATCGGGGCCGCCCAAAGCCGGGACAACGGCAGTGAGATCCGCATTTCCGGCTTGATCACCGGCCTGCTCACCGAATTGCTGGCCGCCCCGCCCCCGCCGGCCCAGCCCTCCGCCCCACGGGACGGGCTGGCACAGGTACACGACTATATCACCGAGCATTTTACCCAGGCCATCACCCTGGACGAGCTGAGCGCACGGTTTTTCCTGAGCAAATTCCACCTGGCCCGCAGTTTCAAGGAGCGGTACGGCCTGACCCTGATGGAATACCAGACCCATCTGCGGATCAACTGGGCCAAGCAGCAGCTGCGGTATTCGGACCTTTCCCTGGAAGAGATCGGCGAGCGGTGCGGCTACAAAAGCCAGAGCTATTTTTCCCGGGTGTTCCGCCGCACCGAGGGGCTGGGCGCCCTGGAATACCGCCGGCGCTGGCAGAGCAAGGAGGGGTAAAGGGCTTGCTTTATGCCCGGGGCCGACAGGGTATGCTTGAAACTTTTGGTTCTGTATGCCTCTTATCTTTTCTCACCCCCTTGACAAACATGCCACGTTATGCAGCAATCGTTATGCAACTTATGTTGTATAACGATTGCCAGCCCGGAAAGGAGCGAGGCCCATGCCCCCCAAAGCAAAAATCACCCGGGAAATGATCCTGAATGCTGCCCTGGCCATCACCCGAAAGGAAGGGTTCGAGGCGGTCAATGCCCGCAGCATCGCCGGCCGGCTGGGGCGCTCTACCCGGCCGATTTTTACCTGTTATGCAGGCATGGAGGAGCTGAAACGGGATTTTCTCCTGTTTGCCTTTGATTTTTATGAGGCCTATGCCGCCGGCTGTGACGAAAGGTTCCCGGCAGAGCCCTGCCTGCTGCATCCCCTGGCCTATCTGGCCTTTGCCCGGGAGGAACCGCTGCTCTTCCAATTTCTCTTTGTGGGAGATATGGACCTGCAGATGGGCCGTGCGGAAGATTTTTACCGGGAACCGGGCAACGAAAAAAAGCTCGGGTCTTTTCGGAGCAGATCGGCCTGGATTTTTCCGCAGGAAAAGAAATTTTTCTGGATCTTTTCCTGTATATCCACGGCATGGCGGTGCTGACCGCCGCCGGCAAGCTGGCCCTGAGCCGGCAGGAGGCCGGGGAAAGGGTACAGGCCCTTCTCTCGGCGCTGATTGCCCAGGCAAAAAGGGCCTCGGAGGCAGAAATATGAAGGAGAATCCCTATCTGAAGGACTTCTACAGCCGGTACGATGAGGACGGGCGCCTTGCCTCCCGACACGGATCGCTGGACAGGATGGACGAGGAAGCCTTCCGGCTGTATTTCCGGTATCATCTGGCCACCTGTGAACGGGCGGACATGCTGGGCTTTACCAGCCATGCGCTGGATATTTTCCAAAAGAAAGGCTGAACCCCAGAAGGGCTCAGCCTTTTTCTATGGTATAGGAGGGCAGCCCCGGAGAGCAGCCGTTCTTTTCATAAAAGCCCTCTGCGCCGGGCTTTGCCCTCATCGCCTGGCCGGCTGGTTCAGCCCGAAGATGCCTCCGCAAACCCCGCCGATGATATGGGCAAAATGGGAAACATTGTCGGCGGCGTACAGCCCGGCCCAGAATTCCTGGCCGATATACAAAACCGCCACAATGATGAGGGTGAGGGGCAATTCCCCCCGCTTGAAATTGGTGGCCGAGCTGAGCAGCATCAGCATGAATACAATGCCGCTGGCCCCAAGCAGGGCGTACCGGGGAAAGAAGATCACCTGCAGCAGGCCGGTGAGAAAGGCGGTGAGCAGGATCATCTTGACCAGCTGGCGGCTGCCGTACCGCTCCTCCACCATGGGGCCCACCAGCAGGATATACATGAAATTGCCGGCGAAGTGCTCAAAGCTCTGGTGGCCCAGCACATGGCCCACCAGCCGGAAGTAAAAGAGCGGGTCGGTAAGGCTGCCCCGGTAAACCGAGAAAAACAACTGGTTGGTGAGGCCCTTTGTCAAAAAATTCAGGGCCAGCACCGCCAGGGAGAGCAGGGTGAAATTCAGGATCACCGGCGAATTGTATACCACCCGTTTCATGCGCTCTCCCCTTTCCCTTCTTCCGGAACAGGATATGCCCCGCCGGGCCCGGTTATTCCCCTCATACCGGCACGCCGGATTTTACCAGCTCAATGAACTGCTTGGCCACCCGGGGGCTGCGTCCGCCCGCCCGGATGGCGAAGGCCTCTGCCTTGACGATCAGCTTTTCCTCGGGCATATCCACCCCGTACTGGGCGGCCAGTTCCCGCACAATGGCCACAAAGCGCTCCTTATCCGGCCGGCTGAAGGTGATGGTAAGGCCGAACCGGGCCGAAAGGCTCATCAGCTCCTGCATGGTGTCGCCGTGATGGATGTCGTCCCCTTCCCGGTCCGACAGGGTCTCCTTGATGAGATGCCGCCGATTGGAGGTGGCGTACACTGCAATATTCTTGCTGCGGCCCCCCACGCTGCCTTCCAGGATGGCCTTGAGGGCGGCAAAATTGTCGTCGTTGGCGGTAAAGCTCAGATCGTCAATAAACAGGATAAACTTAAGGGGGTTGGCGGCCAGGCCGTCCACCAGTTCCGGGATCTGGTAAAGCTGGTTCTTTTTGACCTCCACCAGCCGCAGCCCCTCATGGAAATATTCGTTGGCAATGGCCTTCACCGCGCTGGATTTGCCGGTGCCCGCATCGCCGTACAAAAGCACATTGTTGGCCGCCTCGCCCCGCAGAAGAGCCAGGGTGTTGGCCACCACCTTTTCCCTCTCCTTCTCGTAGCCGGGCAGCTGGCTCAGCCGCTGGGGATCCGGGTACTTCACCGGGACAAGCCGGCCGTCCTCCACCGTGAACACATGGTAGCGGGCAAAGATGCCGTACCCCTCGCTCTGTACGTTGGCCAGGTGGTTCTCATAGGCGGCCTTGAAATCCAGCTCGCTGGTGCGCCAGGAGGGCAGAAAATCCAGCTGCCCTGCCGCCTGCCCCAGGGCCTCGCTCCCCGTCAGGCGGGAAAATTCTTCCAGGAATTTCAGCTCCCGCTCCAGGCACTGGGTGAGCTGGGGGGAAGGCCTTTCCTTGCCGCAGACGCTTTTCACATACAGGTTTTCATCCTGCATGGTCAGATCAAAGAGATACCGGCTCCAGCTGGTGGTTTTTTCAAAGAGCAGGGCCGCAAAATTCCCGTACGCCTGGGCCAGCCGGCGCAGATCCTGCGTCGGGGTTTCCAGCAATTCCCGCATGGCCTTTACGGCCGGGTCTTCCAGCAGATTGCGGAAGATCACCAGCCCGTTCAGCCGCAGATCCAGCCCGATCCGATCCGCCGTTTTCATCACATCCATCTCTCCCTTTTCAATTTTCTTGAATAAAAACAGTATACACGCCGCCCAAAAATCCCGCAAGATATCTCTTGACAAATCCCCCGACGGCTGATACCATAATTCCATTATAAATGCGCTTCAACGAGGACAGGTTCCGGGATTTCCCCGTTTGCAGAGAGCTGCCGGATGGTGCAAGGCAGAAACGGCCCCCGGAATGGATCCCCTCGCAGCAGCCTTCCCCAACGCCCCGGCCAGTAAGGAAGGACGGCAGGCTCCGTTATCATGGCCGGCGGGTTGTCTGACGCCGCCACAAGGGGCCGCCCCAGGCGGCAAAAAGAGTGGTACCGCGGAGATTTATGGTCTTCGTCTCTTTGCAAAAGAAGAGACGGGGGCCTTTTGTTTTGCTCCCGTCCGGCAGTTTCAGAAAATAGAAAAAGGAGAAAATCGATGGTTACTCTGGACAAAATCTATCACGCCGCCTATCTGCTCAAGGACGTGGTGCGCAAAACCGACCTGATCGAAGCCCCTAACCTCACCGACCGCTGCCACCTTTACCTGAAAACCGAAAATCTACAGGTGACGGGCAGCTTCAAGGTGCGGGGCGCCTTTTACAAGATCAGCCAGCTCAGCGAAGAGGAAAAGGCCCGGGGCATCATCGCCTGCAGCGCCGGCAACCACGCCCAGGGCGTGGCCCTGGCCGCTTCCCAGAATGGGATTCACAGCGTGGTATGCATGCCGGACGGCGCGCCCATCATGAAGGTGGAGAACACCAAACGGCTGGGCGCCGAGGTCTGCCTGGTCAAGGGCACCTACGATGACGCCCACGACCGGGCGGTGGAGCTGCAGCAGGAAACCGGTGCCACGTTCATCCACCCCTATGACGATGACGCGGTAATTGCCGGCCAGGGCACCATCGGCCTGGAAATTCTGGATCAGCTGGAGGACGTGGACGCAGTGATTGTGCCCATCGGCGGCGGCGGGCTGATCTCGGGCGTGGCCTTTGCCATCAAGAGCCTCAAGCCGGACTGCAAGGTGTACGGCGTACAGACCGAGGGCGCGCCCAGCATGTTCAACAGCTTCCGGGACGACCGGCTGGAAACCCTGGATGCCGTTTCCACCTTTGCGGACGGCATTGCGGTCAAGACCCCCGGCGAGACCACCTTCCAGATGGTGGAAAAATATGTGGATGACATTGTGACCGTGAGCGAGGATGAAACGGCGGCGGCCATCCTGGCCCTGATCGAAAAGCAGAAGCTGATTGCCGAGGGCGCCGGCGCGGTGAGCGTAGCGGCCGCCATGTTCGGCAAGCTGCCCCTGGAGGGGAAAAAGGCCGTCTGCCTGATCTCGGGCGGCAACATCGACGTGAACATCCTCAACCGGGTCATCACCCGGGGCCTGGTGATGGGCGGCCGGAACGTGAACCTGATGATTGCTCTGGAAGACAAGCCCGGCCAGCTGCAGGGGGTAAGCGAGATCATCTCCCGCTGCGGCGGCAATGTGGTGAGCGTACATCACGACCGGGCCGATACCAGCATGGCCATCACCAGCTGCTTTTTGAAGCTGGGGCTGGAGACCCGGGACCAGGCCCAGATCGAGGAGATCCGCAACGCCCTGACCCAGGCCGGCTTCCGTCTGGTGAGCGAGCGGGTATAACGCCATGAAAGTCATCTGCCCGGGCGATTCCAACACCTATGGGTATGACCCCCGGTCCTGGCCGGGCGCCTGGGTATCCGGCCCTCGGGAGATAGAGGATTCCCTCGCCTTTGCCGAAGGCTGCCGGGCCCTTGCCGGGCGGCTGGGCATCCTGTTTGCCGGGGCCGACCGGTGGGAGATCCCCCTCGCCTATGACGGCGTCCATTTCACCGAGCAGGGCCACCGCGCTTTTGCCCAGGCCTTTTTCGAAACGCTCGAATCTTTGGAGGTGCTCAAATGAAACGACTTTTCGCTTTGCTCACCTCTCTCCTGCTGCTGGCCGGCGGCTGCGGAGAAAAGGGTGCCGAGAGCGCCTATCAGCAGATCACCCAGGAAAAAGCCAAGGAAATGATGGATACCCAGGAGGTCATCATCCTGGATGTGCGGGAACAGGATGAATACGACAGCGGCCACATTCCCGGCGCCCTTTTGCTGCCGGTGGGGACCATTGACGAGGAGACCGCGGCCCAGGTGATCCCGGAAAAGGACTCCACGGTTTTGGTGTACTGCCGCAGCGGCAACCGCAGCAAGACCGCTGCTTCCGCCCTGGCAGAATTTGGCTATACCAATATCTTTGAATTCGGCGGCATCAGCACCTGGCCGTACGAGACGGAATCATAAACCGGGCGCTTTTGTCCCCGGATTTCTCCCCCTGAAAGATTTTTCAGGGGGAGTTTTTTCGTCTGCGGGCACTGCCCTTATCCGGCCGGGTTCAGTTTGTCCAGGCCCAGGCTTTCCACCCAGGCAGCCACTTCCTCCCGGCTTGCGTCGCCCCCAAAGCGCTGGCCGGGGAGCCAATCGGCATCCGGCGCAAGCTCCTGCAGGGCCTCGGCGCTGGAACCGATGCTGCTGGAACCGGAAGTGCAGAAAGGCACGATAGCGGCATCCCCGAAATCACAGGATTCCAGGAAGGTATACAGGATCTTGGGCGCTTGGCCCCACCAGATGGGGTACCCTAAAAAGACAAGGTCATACTGGCCCGGGTCTTCCGGCGTGCCGGAAATGGCCGGCCGGGCGTCGGGGTCGTTCTGCTCCTGATTGGCACGGCAGTCCTCGCTGTTATAATCCAGGTCCGCCTCGGTATACGGCTCCTGGGGGAGGATCTCGTAAAGCTCTGCCCCCAGAACGGCCTCAAGCTGTTGGGCCACATTCCGGGTATTGCCGGTGGCGGAAAAATATGCCACCAGCACCCGGGGCGTTTTCTCTTGTTCATCAGGCTGAGCTGCCTGTGGCAGAGAAGAAGCCACGCTTTCCGGCTCAGCTTCCTCCCGGAATGCCGAGGTCTGGCCGGAACTGCTTTGCGTTTGGCTGTCCCCGCAGGCTGCCAGAGCGGCGGTCAGCAATAAAGCCGTGAGCATCGGGATGATTCGATAGATTCGTTTCATGGTTTCTTGCCTCCTTGTGCTTTTTGGATCTCATAGCGCAGATAATCCAGCTTTTGGAGCTGCCGCTCCTTCCGATGGATCTCTTCCAGGGTCTCGGCCCGCTTTTGCTTCAGCATTTGAAGGCGCCGGGCTGCTGTGCGGCTTTCTTCCGGCAGGCACATGTAAGTTCTTGCCTCCTGCGCGGAAAAGCCGATCTCATAAAGGGTCAGCAGGGTACCCAGCCGTTCCAGGTCGGTATCATCATACTGCCAGCCCGCCCTCCCCTTTCTTTTTGCTCCCCCCGGAGCCCAGCTTTCATATTCCCGCAGGATATCCAGGGGAATCTGATACCGCTCGCTTACCTCCTGCCGTTTCACGAAAAAACCTCCAACCAAAAAAATGCGGGCGCCCTTGCCGGACACCCACATTCTAAAACAGGTTTTGTATCATGTCTAATGCTTGTTTTCTCTTGCAAGAAATGCCTGCAAAGCATGGTCGATATGCCGGTGAAACGCCTCGGTTGCCGGGGTCAGGGCCTGGTCTTTCTTCCAGACCAGCACCGTCCCTGTCTCCATGGCCGGGGAAAGGGGCAGGAATCGCAGATCATCGAAGGCCATATCCAGGTCAAAGCTGAGGGCCGCCCCCACGCCGCAGCGCACCATATTGGCCGCGTTGAGGATGAGGTTGAAGGTAGAAACGATCTGCAGATGCTCCCATCGCTCCCCAAACCAGTTGGCCAGCTCCCGCTGCACGCTCTCCCGGCTGCTGACCAGCAGCGGAGCCGATTCCAGATCCTGCGGGGTGACTGCTTCCAGCCCGGCCAGAGGGGAATCCGTCCGAACCAGCACTCCCCACCGGTCCTTTTCCCGAATGCGGCGGAAGGCATATTTCCCCACATCCACCGGCTCGGTCAGCAAACCCATATCCAGCAGGCCCATATCCAGCCGTTCCTTCACGTCATCGGCGTTGGCGCTGAAAATCCGGAAGGTCACCTTGGGATACTGTTCCCGGAAGGTGAGGATGGCCTGGGAAAGGAAGGTCATGCTGCGGCTCTCCCCTGCGCCGATAGCGATCTCCCCCATCAGTTCCTTTTCCCGGCCGGTAAATTCCCGGGCCGTTTTATCTGCCAGGTCCACCAGCTCCTGGGCACGGCGGCGCAGCAGCATCCCCTCCTCCGTCAGCGTGATACGGTAGCGGCTGCGCTGAAAAAGCTGTACCCCCAGCTCCTCTTCCAGCTGCATCAGCTGCCGGGAAAGGGTCGGCTGGGTCAGATGGAGCAGGGCGGCCGCCTTAGTGATGTTTTCTTCCCGGGCCACAGCCAGGAAATATCGCAGTACACGAAGTTCCATATACATCCCTCCCGGTTTCATCCTACCATGCCCCGGCCCACAGGGCAAGGCAAATATGCCTGCAAAGAATACCTGTGAATAGAAAATGAGTATTTTACATTTCTGGCCGGCGGATTTACAATAAGGCTGAGGGAGGCAGGCCCGATGGGCAGAACTTCCCCCGCCGGTATTGCTTCCTTTGCCGGTTTGGCAAGGCAAGTTGGAACCGGCAGCCCGGCCGGGTCAAACCTGCGCCGTACAGGCGCGCCCCTGCGGGGCCTGCGCCAAAAGCCGGGTTGTATTCTTTTGCAAAACTATGGGAACGGGGAAAATCCCCGCAAGGAGGTTGTTTTTATGAATGCATTGGTCGCTTATTTTTCCGCCACCGGCACCACCGCAAAGGCGGCGAAGCTTCTTGCCGAGGCCGTGGGGGCTGACCTTTACGAGATTCGGCCTGCCGTGCCCTACACCAGCGCCGACCTGAACTGGATGAATAAAAGTTCCCGCAGCAGCCTGGAAATGCAGGATAAGCACTCCCGCCCGGCCCTCGCCGACACAAACGCCCCGGTGGCTGACCATGACGTGATCTTCTTGGGCTTCCCCGTGTGGTGGTATGTGGCCCCCACCCTTCTCAACGCCTTCCTGGAAGCCTACGACTTTACCGGCAAAACCATCGTGCTGTTCGCCACCTCCGGCGGCAGCGGCCTGGGCAAGGCAGTGCAGGGCCTGCAGGTCAGCGCCCCCGGCGCCAGAATTCTGGATGGACGGCTCCTGAACGGGAAGCTGGACAAGGCAGAGCTGAAGCAGTGGGCCGAGAGTTTAGGGCTGTAACGTTTCAGCGATAAAAAGCGCCTTTGTACAAGCACTCCTTTTCCGTTTTTATGCGGGAAAGGGGTGCTTTTTTTTGCCGGTATTGCCAGGCAGCCTCCCGGCGCTGCCGGCCCGGCACCAGTTTGCCATTCCGAACAAAGAAACCGGACAGGCTGTTGTCACCTTCCTATGGTATAATACAGGAAACAGCCAAAGGGCGGTGATTTTTATAAAGACGGAACGACTGATCGGCATCTTGGCCATCCTGCTGCAGCGGGAGAAGGTCACTGCCCCGGAACTGGCAGAACAGTTTGAGGTATCCCGCCGGACCATCCAGCGGGATGTGGAAACCCTTTGCCGGGCGGGAATCCCTATTTGTACCGCCCAGGGCGCGGGGGGCGGCATTTCCATCATGGAGGGATACCGGGTAGACCGCACCCTGCTCACCACCCCCGAGATGCAGGCCATCCTGGCAGGGCTGAGAAGCCTGGACAGCGTCAGCGGTACCCGGCGCTATGCCCAGCTGATGGAAAAACTTTCGGCCGGGGCAAGCACTTTGCTGCCGGGCACCGCCCATATGCTGATTGACCTTTCCTCCTGGTACAAAACCAGCCTGCCCCCAAAAATCGAGTGCATCCGGGAGGCCATAGAGGGGCGCCGCACCCTTTGTTTTACCTATTTTTCTCCACGGGGAGAATCGGCACGCCGGGTCGAGCCTTACTACCTGGTCTTTCACTGGTCCTCCTGGTATCTATGGGGCTGGTGCCAGGCCCGGAAGGATTTCCGGCTTTTCAAACTGGGCCGGATGACCTGCCTTACCCTGGGGCAGCCCTTCGAACCCCGGCCCGCGCCCCTGCCTGAGCTGGAGGCGGAGCGGATCTTCCCGGCCCGGTACCGGGTTACCGTCCGTTTTGACCCGGCCTGCCGCTGGCGGCTGGTGGAGGAATACGGCGAGGACAGCTTTTCGGTGGAGCCGGACGGCCACCTGCTTTTTACCAGAGGCTTCCCCGATCGGGACAGCGTGCTCAGCTGGGTGCTGACCTTTGGGGCGGGGGCGGAACTGCTGGAACCGCAGGAACTGCGCAGAGAATTGAAAGCGCTGGCCGTGACCCTGGCCGGCCGTTATTGAGGGAGAGTTTGGTATGGCGTCTCATCCGGATTTTGTGGAGTATGTGGCCGAACAGCTGCGGCAGGCCGGGAATATCCGCAGCCGGAAAATGTTCGGCGAATACGGGCTATACTGCGATGGCATCTTCTTTGCCGTGATCTGTGAGGATCAATTCTTTATCAAACGCACCCCGGAAGGCGAAAACGCTTTCCCTCACCTGCCCAAAGCCCCACCCTACGAGGGCGCAAAGGACTATATCCTGCTGGAAGATGTGGACGACCGGGACACCATGACTGCCCTTACCCGAATCACCTGCCTGGCTCTTTGCAGCCGGCCTGCCAAACGGAGGAAATGACCATGCCTTTTGACTATAAAAAAGAATATAAAGAATTTTATCTGCCCCCCAGAACCACGGGCATCGTTCGGGTACCGGCCATGAATTTTCTGGCCGTGCGGGGCCAGGGCGACCCCAACCAGGAAGGGGGCGATTACAAACAGGCCCTGGAATTGCTCTATGCCGTGGCTTTTACCATCAAGATGAGCAAGATGGGCAGCCGCAAGCCCGAGGGATATTTTGAGTATGTGGTGCCGCCCCTGGAAGGGCTGTGGTGGCAGGAGGGGATCCACGGGGTGGATTACACCCGCAAGGAGGACTTCCGGTGGATCTCCCTGATCCGGCTGCCGGAATTTGTGACCCGGGAAGTCTTCTGCCAGGCCCTTGACCGGGCAGCGGAAAAGAAGGGGCGGGATTTTTCCCGGGTGGAGTTTTTCTCCTGGGAGGAGGGCCTCTGCGTCCAGTGCATGCACATAGGCCCCTATCAGGAGGAACCCGCCACCGTGGCCGCCATGGAGGAGTATGCCAGGGCCAACGGTTGGCAAGCGGATTTTCGGGAGGGCCGGTTCCATCACGAGATATACCTCAGCGACCCCCGCCGATGCAGGCCGGAAAAACAGAAGACCGTAATCCGCCAGCCGGTCAAAAAAGCGGCGGAATAAAAAGTTCGCTTCCCACATGGGGGCAGAGTTCGGCGGTCCAGAAAGAACGGCAGCGGGGCTTAAAACCGAGGTGTCGCTCTGCGGTACTCGCAGGGGTTTCTTTACCCCGGAAAAAAGTATATAAAATAGAAAGGCAGCTTTTGCCGCAGGCAAACCAGGCCAAAGGAGGAGATTGCCATGAAAAAGACGCGGCCTGCCTTTCGCAGAAAATTCAAGATCATTGCGGGGATTTTCCTGCTGACGGCGGCTATTCTGGCGGGGGCGTTTTTCGCCTATGTCTCCGACTATTACCGGGCCGACGAGCTGGCCCTGGGGGTCATGGCCCAGGGAGAGAATATCTCGGTACAGGGAAACCTGACCGTCCTATCCCCCTCCTACCCCACCGACACCGCCCTGATTTTTTATCCCGGCGCCAAGGTGGAAGCCGAAGCTTACCTCCCCCTGCTGGACCGGATCCGGCAGGATGGGATCTGCTGCATCCTGGTAGAGATGCCCTTCCGCATGGCCATTTTTGACTGGGACGCAGCGGCAGAGGTGATCCTCCAGTTTCCCGATATCCGGCACTGGTATATCGGGGGACATTCCATGGGCGGCGCCATGGCCTCCCAATTTGCGTCCCGGAATCTCGACCAGGTGGAGGGGCTGATCCTGATGGGGGCTTATATCTATGGGGACTATCCCCCGGAAAAGGCCCTGACCATCTATGGTTCCCTCAACCAGAGCGTGGAATACAAAATCGATTACACCCAGAATGTGTATGAAATCCAGGGCGGCAACCATGCCCAGTTTGGCAACTACGGCCCCCAGAAAGGGGATCTGCCCGCAACCATTACCGCCGAGAAACAGCAGGAGCAGACCGCCCTGGCCATCGGGGAATTTCTGGCCCGGCAAAACCAGGCAGAAACGGCCGGCTAAAGGGCCTGCTTGGGGCAGTATTCCCTGCTTTTATATGCACAGGCCGGCGTTCTTTGCCTTCCGGCGCCTTTGCCGGCATAGAAAACCGGGCCTTTTCGGAGAAAAGAACTGAAATCATCACAAAGCGGAAAGGGTGTCGTTCCTTTCCCGGCGCAAATCCTCTATGATCAATACCATCGGCCCCGGCCGAAAAATCATACAAGAGGAGAAAACGCTATGAATACCGATAAGATCTACGCCGAAGCCATTGCCGGCGAATATGCCCCCAAGGATACCTCCAAGGTGGTGGCCCTGAAAAAACTGGACCGGAAAGCCAAAAGCAGGGCCAATATTTTTGCTTATACCTTCGGCGTTGCCATGACCTTGGTCTTGGGGCTGGGGATGTGCCTTTCCATGCAGGTGGTCGGCCCGGGCGGCGCCGTTTTTACCGTCCTGGGCATTTTGCTGGGGCTTTTGGGCATCGCCGGCGTCGGGCTGAATTATCCCATCTACAAAAATCTGCTCCTTGCCGACAAGGAAAAGTACGCTTTTGAGATCATTCAGTTGGCCAGAGAGATCAGCGATTCCGCCGAATGAGGCGAAAGGAAGGCGCCCGATGAACCGATCAGAGAGCAAATATTTCCATACCGCCCGGCGCATGGATGAGGCCCTCATCACCCTGCTGGAAAAGAAGGATCTGGAATACATCACGGTAAAAGAAATCTGCGAAACAGCCGGGGTGAACCGTTCCACCTTCTATCTCCACTACGAGACCATCTCCGACCTGGTGGATGAGGCGGCCGGAATGATCAATGAGAAGTTTTTATCCTACTTCCCCAGTGGCAGCGAAAATTTTGCCTCCCGTATGGAAAGCGGGGAAGAACAACAGCTGATCCTGATCACCCGGGAATACCTGCTGCCCTATCTCCGCTTTGTCCGGGACAATCGGAAGATCTATCGGGCTGCCTTCCGCAACCCGGAAAGCATGCAATCCCATGCCCGGTATAAAGAGCTGAAGAATCAAATTCTTCTGCCCATTCTTACCCGGTTCAGGGTACCGGCCCCCTGCCAGCCCTATTATATCGCCTACTATATCGAGGGCATTGCCGCCATCATTCGGGAATGGCTGGCGCAAGATTGCGCAGACGAGGTGGAAATGATCCTGGATATCATCATCTGGTGCGTGGGGGCCGACAAGGCGGCAGATCGTTCTGCCGGCCCGGAACAGCCCCTTTCGCCCTGAGATGGACCGGCTCAAATCGGCAGAAGGCCCGGCAGCCCCGGGCAGAGGAAAGGAGCGATTGCATGCACTGCGTACTGCGGCCCTGGCGGATGGAAGATGCCGATGATCTGGCCGCCATCCTCAACGACAGAGAAATTCTGGACAACCTGCAGGACGGCCTGCCCTTCCCCTATACCCGTAAGGATGCGGAGGCCTTTATCACTTCCCTGCTTGGCGCTGACCCCGGCAGCGCCTATGCTTTTGCGGTCACGGCGGAAGGCAGGGTGGTGGGAAGCATCAGCGCCGTTCGGCGGGAAAACATACATTTCCGCACGGCGGAACTGGGCTTTTATATTGCCCGGCCTTTCTGGGGCCGGGGCCTGGCTTCCGACGCAGCCAGTCAGCTCTGCGCCCATGTATTCCAGCGCACGGACATCCTGCGCATCTTCGCCGAATGCTTTGCCGAAAACGCCGCCTCCTGCCGGGTGCTGGAAAAAGCCGGCTTCCAGCTGGAAGGGGTTCTGCGCAGCAGCGCGGTCAAACTGGGCCGGGTGCGGGATACAAAACTCTATGCCCGAGTGCGGGCCGGGGAGTGAACAGGAGGAATCAGGATGTTTGAAAACAAGGTTGTGGTGGTGACCGGCGGCGCAAAAGGCATCGGCAGAGCCATTGCCGAGGAATTCCGCAAAGCGGGCGCCATTGTCTGCGTCATCGACCTGCTGGAAAACGACTATTACTCGGGCGATCTGGCCGAGCAGTCGGTTCTGGAAAATTTTGCCCGCCGGGTCATTGCCGACTATGGCCATCTGGATTATCTCATCAACAATGCCCTGCCCCTGATGAAGGGCCTGGACACCTGCAGCTATGAGGAGTTCAACTATGCCCTGCGGGTGGGGGTCACGGCCCCCTTCTATCTCACAAAACTTTTTGCGCCTTACTTTGCCCCGGGAGCGGCCATCGTGAACCTTTCCTCCTCCCGGGATCGGATGAGCCAGCCCCAGACCGAAAGCTACACGGCGGCAAAGGGCGGGATCTCTGCTCTTACCCACGCCCTGGCGGTAAGCCTGCAGGGCAAGGTGCGGGTAAACAGCATCTCCCCGGGGTGGATCGAAACCCAAGGGGCAACCTGGGAAGGGCCGGACGCAGCCCAGCACCCCGCCGGCCGGGTGGGCACCCCGCTGGATATCGCCCATATGATTCTCTTCCTCTGCTCGGACAAGGCGGGCTTTATCACCGGGGAAAACATCTGCATCGACGGCGGCATGACCCGCCAGATGATCTACCACAACGATTTTGGCTGGACCTACAGCGGCGAGTGACCCTGCCGCTGCTTTTCCCCTAACCGTATCATCACAGACAACAAAGCCGCCCGGGCATATGCCCGGGCGGCTTTGTTCCGCTGTGTTACCGGATCCAACAGGCCACGGCGTCCCGCAAGAAGCGGGCACAGCCCGGCATCTGTTTGTCGTAATAGGCGGTAAAACGCTCATCTGTCACATACAGTTCCGCAATGCCTCGGTGCCGGGCCGGGTCGTACCGACCGGTAAAGGCAAGCCACCGGCGATGCAGGGCGGCGATTTCTTTGCCCTCCTCGCTTTCCGGGGCTGCCCCCGCCCTGACGGCATCCTCCAGCCGCCTCTGCAGTTTTTGGCCCAGTTCGTTCCATTCCCGGTATTCCTCCCGGCTCAGGTTCATAAAGTTGGTATTTGCCTGGTCTGCCTGCTCATCGCCGTATTTTGCCCGCACCTCTGCCCCGTAGGCTTGTTCGTTTTCTTCTATGGCCTGTTTTTTGAAGGCCGCAAACTTTTCTTCATCCCGCATACTCTCATTCCTTTCTTCGGCCCGGATGGTATCTTTTACCGACCGGATCAGTTCTTCCAGTTCCGTCCGCCTTGCCTCCAAGGCTGTCAGGTGGCTTTGCAGGGCGGCCAGCCGGTCAAAGGAGGGGTCGTCCAAGCATTCCCGGATCCGGGCCAGTTCCACCCCCAGGGCCCGGTAGTACAGAATGTCCTGCAGCCGGTCCACCTGCTCGCTGCCGTAATAGCGGTAGCCGCTTTCCGCTACCCGGCTGGGTTTGAGCAGACCGATCTTGTCGTACCAGCGCAGGGTGCGGGTGGTCACCCCGGACAGCCGCGCCAGCTGCTGAATGGAATATTCCATCTTTCTCCGCCTCCTTGCCTATAGTGTATCAGTTGACGGTACGTCAAAGTCAAGAGAAAAATGTTCTTCTTTCAGCGAACCGGAAAATCTGGTATACTGAACGAGCGAGGGCCCAGCGGCGACAGGCTTGATCCTGCCGCCCCGGCCAGGGCTCTGCGGAAGGTTTGCCCCCGCAAAGCCGGAACAGGAGGATTTTTATGAGGATTGCCATTCTCTCCGACACCCATGGCCTGCTGCGGCCCCAGGTGACCGAACTGCTGGAAACGGCCGACGCCATTCTGCACGGCGGCGATATCAACAAGCCGGAAATTGTCGAGCAGCTGCGCCGGTACGCCCCCCTTTACATCGTGCGGGGCAACAATGATAAAGACTGGGCCCGGGATATCCCCCACCACCTCACCGTCACCCTGGGCGGCCTGAATTTTTACCTGGTGCATAACCGGAAGGATGTCCCCACTCACCTGGAAGGGGCGGATATTGTGGTGTTTGGCCATTCCCACAAGTACCTGCAGGAGCAAAAGGAGGGCATTCTCTGGCTTAATCCCGGCTCCTGCGGCCCCCGGCGTTTTCATCAGGAGATCACCCTGATGCTGGCCGAAATACGGGACGGGCAGATCCAGGTGGAAAAAGTCCTGATCCCCCACGAGGTGAAATGATGGAACTGGGCCTTACCTTTCCCCTTCGGCGATTCCTAAAGATGAAGCCGCCGGCCTACGGCACAGAGCCGGACCGGCGTTTTTGCTGGGACCTGCACGGGATCGACCTGCGCGGGCGAAAATGCCTGCTGGCGGTGCACTGCCACAGCCGGTATACCTTCCTGCGTTTTGACCTGGCGCCCTTTGAATGGGAGGATATCCCCGGCCTGTTCTGTACCGGGCTGACCGAGAGCCTGGCTGCCGCCGGCTTTGCCCCCGGAGAGATTCAAGAATACCTGAAACAGGCCGGCGGCGCCCGGCTCACCCGCACCCATGGCCGGCGGGAGGTTGCCTTCCTCAACCGGGCCTGGGAGGACGTGCTGGCACTGGATTTATGCCTGGACCCTGCCAGCCAGGTACAGCCCCTTCTGGATCAGGCCGTCAACACCCGGCCCAGCCGCTGCGCGGGCTTTGAAGGGCTTGGCACAGGGCTGGCACGAATGGCAGCCACCCTGCGAAAAGGAGAACCAAAAGAATGAGAATCGAGCGATTTGCAATCGGCGCCATCCCCGCCATCCTGTACGGGGAACCCGGGAAAAAGGGATACCTTTTCCTGCATGGGCAGATGGGCCGAAAAGAAGAGGCCGAAGCCTTTGCCCGGGTGGCCTGCCCCAAAGGATTTCAGGTGCTGGCCATCGACCTGCCCGGCCATGGGCAGCGTCAGGAACGGGGGGAAGAATTCGCCCCCTGGACAGCGGTTCCGGATATCCGGGCCGCATGGGATTGGGCGGCCTTGCGATGGAAAGCCATCTCCCTGCGGGCCAACAGTATCGGGGCCTATTTTGCCATGCTGGCCCTGGATGCCCCCTGCCGGGCTCTCCTGGTCAGCCCCATTCTGGATATGGAGGGCCTGATTCTGGCCATGATGGGCAAAGCCGGCGTGACGGAAAACCGACTGCGGGAAGAGGGCGAAATTGAGACTGGCTCCGGCCCCACCCTTTCCTGGGAATACCTGTGCTGGGTGCGGCAGCACCCTTCCCATGTCTGGGGCTGCCCCGTCCGCATCCTATACGGAAGCAAAGATGATATGACCCCCTGGGACACGGTACAGGCCCATGGTCAGGGGGCCAAGGTCACCCTGGCAGAGGGCGCGGGGCACTGGTTCCACACCCCCGAGGAACTGGCCCTGCTGAAAAAATGGGAGGAAACCGAACTTTGAACGGAGAAGAATGTCTGATCTGCAAGGCGCCCCTGGAATATCTGACCCGGGAAGAAACCATGGAGTGCGCCATCTGCCATAAAAAAGAGCGCAGCAAGACCCGCTGTGTGCAAGGCCATTATGTGTGCAGCGAATGCCACACCCAGGGCATGGACAGCATTTTTGGCCTTTGCCTGGCCGAGACTTCCACCGACCCGGTGGCCATCCTCCGCCGGATGATGGATCTGCCCTTCTGCCATATGCACGGGCCGGAACATCATGTGATGGTGGGGGCGGCCCTGCTCACCGCCTATAAAAATGCCGGGGGCAGCCTGGAACTGGAACCGGCGCTCCGGGAAATGTACAGCCGGGGCAAGGAAGTGCCCGGTGGGGCCTGCGGCTTTTGGGGCGCCTGCGGTGCCGGCATCAGCGCCGGGCAGTTCCTTGCCATTGCCACCCAGTCCACCCCTCTGGCGGTGGAGCCCTGGGGGCTGAGCAACCGAATGACCGCCCGGGCCCTGGAAAGCATTGGCCGGGCCGGCGGGCCCCGCTGCTGCAAGCGGGATTCCTTCCTTGCCACCCTGGCGGCGGTGGATTTCGTCCGGGAGCACCTGGGGGTGGAAATGACCCGCAGCGTCCCCCGTTGTTCCTACAGCGCCCAGAACAGCCAATGCATCGGTTCCCGCTGCCCCTTTTCGGCGGCAAATCATAAAAAGCCCAAGGTCGCTTTCCTCTGCGTGCACAATTCCTGCCGCAGCCAGATGGCCGAGGCCCTGGGCCGAAAACTGGCCGGCGATGTATTCGAGAGCTTTTCGGCCGGTACCGAGCCCGGCGGCCGGATCAATCCGGACGCAGTGCGCCTGATGAAACAGGTGTGGGGGATCGATATGGAAGAGAGCCAATATTCAAAGCCCCTTACCGAGCTGCCCCCGGTGGATATCGTGGTCACCATGGGCTGCAACGTCCAATGCCCCACCCTGCCCTGTTCCCACCGGGAGGATTGGGGGCTGGAAGACCCCAGCGGCAAGGCGGACGAGGAGTTCCTGGCCGTACTGGCCCGCATTGAAGATAAAGTGCTGGACCTGAAACAGCGGATTCAGGTCGGTCGGCTGAAATAATCAAACACAAAGCCCGGGGCCTGCGAACAGCGCAGGGGCCCGGGCTTTGTGGTGTTTATTCCGGCCGGCTTTCCAGCTCCTTTTGAATGAGCCCCACCGCCAGCTCAAAGGCCTGGATGCGTCGGTTGGCCAGGGTGAGCTGAGATTTATAGCGGGCAGGGTTTTCCTTGCCCTCCAGGGTTTTGACGGTCTGCCGCAGCTTGTGCAGGGTGGAATCGATCTGCCGTCGGGCCTCCTGCAGTTCCTCTTTGGTGTATTCCATATCTGCCCTCCCGGTTTGTCTGGTATATCCAGTATAGCATACCATCGGGCAAATGTCAGGAAACCGGGCGAAAGTGCCGGCAGCTGCGCAGAAAACAACCCGCCAGAAAGATACTCTCATGAATTTGAAAAGCAAAAATTCCAAAGCCCCCCATCATGCTGGATGAAAAGCCGGATGCTGTTCCCGAACAGGCATCCGGCTTATTTTGTATAGATCTTAATTTGATTTTAATGCACTTGGGAAATCTCTTATCATTTCATAATATTTCCCATGCTACGATGAAAACGCCCATGCACACTACAGAAAGACTGGGCAGGAGAAAAGACATATGGAAAAGATACAGCAAACACAACCAGATATCGGGGCAGGTTTAGGCTGTTCCCTGCCTGCCGGGAAGCTAAAATCTTTTTTGGCTACGCAGCAGGTGTGGGCAAAACCTACGCCATGCTGGAGGCAGCCATCAGGCCCGGAAAGAAGGCCTGGATGTTGTGGTGGGCTATGTGGAGCCGCATGCCCGACCGGATACACTGGCTCTCTTGGAGGGGCTGGAAATTTTGCCCGGCAAAGAGATTGATTATCGCGGAATTACGCTGAAAGAGTTTGACCTGGACCATGCCCTGCAAAGAAGACCCCAACTGATTCTGGTGGACGAATTGGCTCACAGCAATGCCCAAGGGTGTCGGCACACCAAGCGATATCAGGATGTGGAAGAATAGCAGAGCCGCTTACCGCAGTCTGACTACAGGGGCTGCCGCTTTAAAAAACAGCCGCAGATAAACGGAATCCCTTGCGTCTTAATGCCGCCTTAATATCCGCCTTGATACATTAATACCCCCTTTAGGCCAAATATGGATAATGGGGTATAAAGAAGAAATAAAGGTGTATTAAGAGGTGGAGGCTTATGCGGCAATTTTTGCATAAGAACAATAAGTCCCCTTTCCGGGTTATTATTTTGGGATTTCTATTGGTCATTTTAATGGGAAGCTTTCTTCTTATGCTTCCGATATCCACACAGGAGGGAGTCAGCACACCTTTTTTGGAGGCCCTGTTCACTTCCACATCCGCTGTCTGCGTAACGGGGCTGGTGATTTACGATACCGCTGCATACTGGTCGAATTTTGGCCAATTGATCATTATTTTGCTGATACAGATAGGTGGGCTGGGGGTCGTCACGGTAGCCGGCGCCTTTTCCATTCTCTCGGGGCGAAAAATCGGCCTCATGCAGCGCAGCACCATGCAGGAAGCCATTGCGGCCCCCCATGTGGGCGGGATCGTCCGTCTGACCCAGTTTATTCTGAAAACCGCTTTGGCCGTTGAATTGCTGGGGGCAACGCTTCTTTTCCCTGTGTTTTGCAAAGAGTTTGGCATTGTACAGGGCGCCTGGTACGCGTTGTTCCACTCCATATCCGCTTTCTGCAATGCAGGTTTTGATCTGATGGGGATAAAAGCCCCCTTTTCTTCCCTAACAGATTATGCGGCCCAGCCGGTTGTCTCTGTTGTGATCGCGCTTTTGATTGTGGTGGGAGGAATTGGCTTTCTCACCTGGGAGGATATCCATACAAATCGGCTGAATCTGCATAAGTACCGGATGCAGAGCAAGGTGATTCTGGCGGTGACCGGGATCCTGATCCTGCTCCCCACGCTCTACTTTTTCTTTTTTGAATTCACGGATTCACCCATGGGGGAGCGGATCCTTCTATCTGTTTTTCAGGCCATCACGCCCAGAACCGCCGGTTTCAATACAGCAGATCTCACGGCCTTGAGCGAAACCGGGCAGTGGATGGTTCTGATTTTGATGCTGGTGGGCGGCTCCCCGGGTTCTACCGCCGGCGGCATGAAAACTACCACTCTGGCGGTTTTATCGGCAAGTATTTTTGCGGTTTTTCGCTGCAGAGAGACCCCGCACCTTTTCAATCGGCGGGTACCAAATGAAACCGTGACCCAGGCAGCCGCCATCATGATGATGTATCTGACCCTGTTTTTAACCGGCGGGCTGATCATCAGCAGATTGGAGAACCTGCCTGTTCTTACCTGCCTTTTTGAAACCGCTTCCGCCATAGGAACGGTAGGCCTTTCTTTGGGAATCACACCGCAGCTGGGGTGTATATCCCATCTGATTTTAATTGTCCTGATGTTTTTTGGCCGGGTCGGCGGGCTGACGCTGATATTTGCAGCCCTTTCCAGCATCCAGGGCAGCAGCGCCCGGCTCCCTCAGGAGCGAATCACCGTTGGGTAACGAAAGAATGGAGGACTTATGAAAACCATTTTATTGATTGGTCTGGGCCGTTTTGGCCGCCATATTGCCATGCAGCTGAACGAACTGAATCACCAGGTTATGGCAATAGACAACAACGAGGAAAGGGTCAACGCCGTTCTGCCCTTTGTGACCAATGCCCAGATTGGGGACAGCACCAACGCAGAATTTCTTTCTGCCCTTGGTGTGCGAAATTTTGATGTTTGCATTGTTGCCATCGGAGATAATTTTCAAAGCTCCCTGGAGACAGCTTCCCTGCTAAAAGAATTGGGCGCCAAAAAAGTGGTGGCAAGAGCCGCGCGGGATGTTCAGGCAAAGTTTTTGCTCCGCAACGGTGCCGATGAGGTGGTCTATCCCGAAAAGCAGATGGCAATCTGGACGGCCATCCGGTACAGCTCCGACCATATTTGCGACTACATTGCTCTGGGGGATGACCACGCGATCTTTGAAATAGAAGTTCCTGATAGCTGGGTAGGGAAAACCATCGGGCAATTGGATGTGCGCAAGCACTACAATGTCAACATTATGGCAATCAAGCAAAGCGGGAAATTTGCCATGACGGTCATTACCCCGGACACCTGCCTGCCGGAAAACAGCACGATCCTGGTTTTGGGAACACAGCGAGATATCCAGAAGTGCTTCCATATATGAGTATGGCGCCCTTGCGACGCAAGGAAGAAGGATAGAAACGAAAATGGAAGATATCATCTTACTGGGCAGCTTTGCCGCCATTGCCGTATTCGGATATTTTCTCATGACAAAAGTGGATCATTTCCTGGATACCATCCAGCAGGAGGACCGGGAGCCGGAGCCCATCATCTGTTTTCATATTGCCACCTCCTGTTTCAGCGCCATACCGGCTGTTTCCAATATTGTGGAAGATATCCACCACCGGTACCCCAATGTACATTGCAAGCTGTCTGTCGGATACGGACAGGAGGTCATCCAGTCCTTCGCCTGCGGAGAAGCAGATGTGGCCATTATATCCGCCGATTCTGACGCAGAGAGCCAAACGTTGGCCCAGTGGAAACGGATCGCCCTGAATCCGAAGCCTTTCTGCCTGGATAACGGAATCATCAAGGTGAACACGGTGGGAAAAGAGGCAAAATATCAGAAAGTTTTGTGGAAACGCCGGGAAAATGAATTCCTGGTCATCTATTTTATTCATCGCCTGTGCGGACGGCAGATATAAAATCATGCTATAATACATTTGCTTAAAAGGAGGGATTGTAATGGATACAATCGCACTGCCTAAGCAATATCCGGGAAAAAAGCAAGGAAAACTTACCATTTTCGCCAGCTACTTTTCCGGTACCGGCAAAAGCTATTCCATGCTGGAAAAAGCCGAAAAAGCGAGCAGGGCGGGGCGCGATGTTGTGATCGGCTTGCTCGCCTGCGGGCAATGGCCTCAAACCAAATCCTTTGCCGAAAAGTTTGAGATGCTGCCTTGCAAAACGGTGATCCGGGACGGGAAAACCAAATATGAAATGGATCTGGATGCTTGCCTGAAAAGGTCGCCGGACCTGATTTTGGTGGAGGATTTATCCCACTGGAATATGGACGATTCCCGCCACAGAAAGCGCTATCAGGACATAGAAGAATTGCTGAAAGCGGGCGTGGATGTGTATACCACCCTGAATATCCAACACATTGAGAGTATTCAGGATACCGTTTCTTCCATCCTGGGGGCTTCCGCCGTGGAGCGCATTCCGGACTGTGTGTTTGACCAGGCGGCGCAGGTGGAGTTTATTGATATCGAACCGGAAAGGCTGCAGCAGCGGCTTTTGCAGCAAAAGAAGGGCGAGCTGCTTTCGGGCTGCACCTTGTCCCAGCTAAGCGCTTTGCGGGAGATCGGTTTGCGCCGTTGTGCAGACAGGGTGGCGTTGCATACCCGGAGTTTCCAGCGCAAGACGGAATACCGCACTCGTGAGCACATTCTGGTCTGCCTTTCCCCTGCTCCTTCCAATGAAAAGATCATCCGCACGGCTGCGCGGATGGCAAGCGCTTTCCGCTGTGGGTTTACTGCGCTGTTTGTAGAAACAAAGGAGTTCCAGTGGATGCCCCAGGCGGATAAAAAACGCCTGCAGGCAAATCTTCACCTGGCACAGCAATTGGGGGCATCCATCGAAACCGTTTACGGCGATGATGTCGCGTATCAGATCGCCGAATTTTCCCGCCTGTCTGGGGTCACAAAAATTGTGCTTGGCCGCAGTGGGATGCCTCGCCGCATCTTATTCCGCAAGCCCTCTTTGACCGAACGGCTGATCGAGCTTGCGCCGGAACTGGATATCCACATCATTCCCGATACCGGGGTGAACGGCCGGCTTGCAGCCAAACACCGGGAGATCATGCGTCTGCCCACCTTGTCGATCCTGGATTTGCTCAAAAGCGCGCTGCTGCTTATCCTGGCCACTGTTGTGGGGTTTTTGTTCTACTATCTGGGCTTTACGGAAGCCAATATCATTACGCTTTATATTTTGGGCGTTATGCTGGTTTCCATATCCACCAAAAGCTCTGTCTGCAGTTTTATCGCATCTTTTGTCAGCGTACTCACCTTCAATTTCTTTTTCACGGAACCCAGATTTTCTCTGCATGCCTATGACAGCGGATACCCGGTTACTTTCCTGGTTATGTTTCTGGCTTCCCTGCTCACGGGTTCTTTAGCATCCAAGCTGAAGTCCCACGCCAAACAATCCGCCCAGGTCGCCTGGCGCACAAAGCTGCTTTTGGAAACCAACCAGAATCTCCAAAAGGCCCGCACAGAGGAAGAGATTATCTCGGTAACCGCAAAACAGCTGTTAAAGATATTCCAGCGAGATATCATTGCGTACCGCATAAAGGATGGAAAACCCGTGATGCCGGAAATCTTCTTGGCAGACAAGACCGCTTCTCCGGAGCGTTACACCTCGGAAAAAGAGCGGGAAGTGGCGCAGTGGGTGATCACAAACAACAAACGGGCCGGCGCCGGCACCGAGACCCTTTCGGATTCCTGCTGCACCTACCTGTCGGTGCGGACGGGAAAGCAAATTTATGGGGTCGTGGGCATTGCCGCATCGGATAAACCCCTGGATTCCTTTGAAACCAGCATTCTTCTTTCTGTTCTGGGAGAATCGGCACTTGCCCTTGAAAACCAGAAAAACCTGGAGGAAAAAGAAGCCGCGGCTGTATTGGCCAAAAATGAACAGCTTCGCGCCAATTTGCTTCGCTCCATTTCTCATGACCTGCGCACCCCCCTCACTTCTATTTCCGGGAATGCCAGCAATCTGCTCTCCAATGGGGATCTGTTTGACGCCAAGACCAAGGAACAGATGTATACCGATATCTATGATGATGCCATGTGGCTCATCAATCTGGTGGAAAATCTTTTGTCTGTCAGCCGGTTGGAAGAAGGGCGGATGAACCTACGGGTATCTACGGAATTGATGGACGAGGTGGTTGCGGAAGCCCTGCGGCATATCAACCGGAAGAGCGCAGAGTATCATTTGCATGTGCAAAACAATGAAGAATATCTGTTGGCACAGATAGACGCAAAACTGATTGTGCAAGTGATCATAAACATTGTGGACAATGCCATTAAGTATACGCCGGCGGGCTCTGAAATCGACATTGGTTGGGAACGCAAGGGAAACTATATCTATATTTCCATCGCGGATAACGGCCCTGGCATTTCCGACCAGGCCAAACCCCATATTTTCGATATGTTTTACAGTGCGTCCAACAAAATTGCGGACAGCCGCCGCAGTATGGGGCTGGGCCTGGCGCTGTGCAAATCGATCGTCAATGCGCATGGGGGAGAAATTACGGTAACCGATCGTCTGCCGCATGGATCCGTCTTTACATTTTCTGTACCAGCCGGGGAGGTTGAGCTGCATGAATAAACCTTTGATTTTGGTGGTGGAGGACGATACACCCGTCCGCAATTTGATTACCACCACACTAAAAGCCCATGATTACCGCTTTTTGACTGCGGTCAACGGGGAATCCGCCGTATTGGAGGCTTCCTCGCACAATCCTGAGATTATTTTGCTGGATCTGGGGCTGCCGGATATGGATGGTGTGGAAGTCATCCACAAAGTGCGTTCCTGGTCCAACATGCCCATCATTGTGATCAGCGCCCGGAGTGAGGATACGGATAAAATCGATGCACTGGATGCCGGTGCCGATGATTATCTGACCAAGCCCTTTTCTGTGGAAGAGCTGCTGGCAAGGCTGCGTGTGACCCAGCGGCGTTTATCCGCACTGCAGATTGGTTCCGTGAATACGGACGCGGTTTTTACAAACGGCAAGCTGAAAGTGGATTACGCCGCTGGCTGCGCCTTTTTGGATGGTCAAGAGCTTCACCTGACCCCCAGTGAATACAAGCTGCTGTGCCTGCTTTGCAAAAATGTGGGCAAGGTGCTGACCCATACCTTCATCACCCAGCAGATTTGGGGTAGAAGCTGGGACAATGATGTGGCCTCTCTTCGCGTATTTATGGCCACCCTGCGCAAGAAGCTGGAAAAAGAGCCCGGTTCCCCCCAGTATATCCAGACGCACATAGGGGTCGGGTACCGCATGATGCGGGTAGAGCCATAAAAAGCCAGGCAAATTCCAAAGGAAGGACAGGTCTGCCCGGGGGGAATTTTTTCAGTCAACAGGGCCGCCGCTATCTGCTTGATACTGGCAGATAGCGGCGGCCCTGTTCTTTTGTGGGTTTGGCCTGGGCTTTGGGTTTCGCCGGGAGCCAAAAGAAGGCCGACTCAGCGCTTAGGGCCCTGACGGCGGCGGAAATCCTCCTCAATGGCATCCTTCCAGTGCTCATCCAGCGGGGCGCTGCACCTGGCCAGGCAGGCATTGATCACCATGGGGAGCATTTCCGGCGTAAGGCCGACCGCCACGGAGAGCGCAAACAAAACGCCGAGCCCCAGTTCCCCTTGGTCAGCCCGCAGGCAATAAAAGCCACCGGGATGAGAACCGCCATAAACCGGATCAGCGCCCAGGCGATGGAGTTGGCTCCCCGGTCAAACCCGTTCTTGCGGCAAACCGAGGTGACGGTGAAGCCGCCGTAAACCGTATCTTCCCCCACTGCCAGCACGATTCCCTTGCAGCTGCCGCCGATGAGGGAGGACCCCATGAAAAGGATGTTGCTGCAATCCCCATAGGAATGGACCTGCCCGCGCAAAAGGATCCCGGCGTTTTTTCCAGTACGGCGCTCTCGCCGGTGATGACGGATTGGGAAACGAACAGATCATTTGCTGCCGTGAGCCGGATATCTGCCGGCACCCTGTCGCCTGCGTGCAGGCATACCTGGTCCCCCGCTGCCAGCTCGGCGGAAGAGAGGTTCTGCCAGCGTCCGTCTCTGCGGACCAGCACCGAGGTGGCAACCATCCCCGTAAGATGATCCGCCACGTGTTTTGCCCGGAGCTCCTGCACAAAACGTACCAGGCCGCTGATCAGCAGCATACATAAAATAATGACCACGGTGGTGATGTTCCGGCTGAAATTGGAGGCCAGCACCACATCTGTCAAAAAAGAAATGCTTGCCAGGATAAACAAAATGACGGTGAAGGGATTGATGAAAGCCCTGCGCAGACGATAGAGAACGGTATCCGCCGCCCGGCCTGCCACCACATTCCTGCCGTACCGGTCGCGGCTCTCTTCTGCCTGCGCCTCGGTATAGCCCTGCCCGGAAAGCTGAAATTGGTCAAACAGGGCCTTTGTATCCTCACAGGCATAATCCAGCACACGCCGATGGGCATTCAAACTTTTCTTCATCCGCTATCACCTCCGCAGGATTTGTTTATCATACCATAAAATTCCTTTTCTGGTATAAATGAAAACCTTGCTTTTTTCTTGTTTTCTCAGTCTTTGCTCCCATGCAATTGACAGCCGGGGCGCGATTCAGTATACTGACAGCAGCACAAGGAGGAATCTCGATATGACGTTTCAAACCTATTTTCCCTTTTGGGAGAAGCTGGAGCCTGGCCAGCAGAGCCGGCTTGCCGAAGCGGTAATGTTCAGGACCGTGCCTAAGGGCACCCTCCTTCACAGCGGCAGCAAGGATTGTACCGGCCTTCTCTTGGTCAAGAGCGGGCAGCTCCGAGCCTATATTCTCTCGGATGAAGGGCGGGAGATCACCCTCTATCGCCTGTTTGAGCGGGATATCTGCCTGTTTTCTGCCTCCTGCCTGATGCGCTCCATCCAGTTTGAGGTGATGATCCAGGCGGAAAAAGACACCGAACTGTGGGTTGTGCCGGCGGATGTGTACCAGGGCATTCTGGAAGAATCGGCCCCTGCCGCCAACTACACAAACGAACTGATGGCCAGCCGTTTTTCCGAAGTGATGTGGCTGATGGAACAGGTGATGTGGAAAAGCCTGGATAAACGGGTGGCCGCCTTCCTGTTGGAGGAATCAGCCATTGAGGGCACCAGCCAGCTCAAGATCACCCACGAGGCCATAGCCAACCATCTGGGCTCCCACCGGGAGGTGATCACCCGGATGCTGCGCTATTTCCAGGATGAGGGGATGGTAAAGCTTTCCCGGGGAATGGTGAGCCTCCTGGATACCGATAAACTGGAAAAGCTGCGGGATTAAGCCGCACCTGGCCCGGGCAAAACGCCCGGGCCACTTTTGTCGGGGATCCCCCTTTGACGGAGAATCCCCCTTGACAGAGAGCGGAAAAGCCGTATAATGAACATTGTTCATATTGAGGAGGCTTAGGATGAATACCATCGTTACCTCGCAGGAAGAGATCCTGAAAGCCAGCCGGGAATTGATCCGGCAAAAGGGCTGGGCGGCCGTGAATATCCGCTCGGTAGCGGCAGCCTGCGGGGTGTCGGTAGGGTCTATCTACAACTATTTTGATTCCAAGGCTGCCCTGATGGGGGCCGCGGTGGAAAGCGTCTGGCGGGAAATTTTTCACCAGCCGGAGGATGAGGCGGTGTTCCGGGATATCCAGGCCTGCATTACCTGGATGTACAGCCGGATGGAATATGGCTGCCGGGAATATCCCGGTTTTTTCACCCTCCACTCCCTGGGTTTTATGGGGGAGGACAAAACCGACGGAAGGCAGCGGATGCAGCGCACCTGGCAGCATATCCTGGAAGGGCTGCGCTTGGTGCTGCTGCAGGATGCCCGGGTTCGGCCGGACGCCTTTGATGACCAGTTCACGGCAGAAAAATTTGCCGACCTGCTCTTTTCCCTCATGCTTTCAGCTCTGACCCGGCAGGATTTCGATCCCTCGGCGGTACTGGAAATCGTGCGCCGGAGCCTGTATTGAAATTCCCGCGCTTTTTGCGGGGATTTCATTTTCCCCCAAACTGAACAGCGTTCATTCAAAAAAGGAGCGACGCAAATGAAAGTAAAGCGGAATACTCTGCTGCTTCTGGCCTGCCTGGTGTGGAGCGCGGCAGGATTTAATATCCTCGCATCGGCCTGGCGGCCTATTCCGCCCGGCTCACGGCCCTGAACCTGCTGCTGACGGGGGTGGTGTTCTTTTTGTTCCGGCGGCTATTTGGCCGGCTGGTAAAAAAGCATACCGCCCGGATACGAGCCTATCAGGAAGAAAAACATTTCTTTCTGAAATTTTTTGACCGCAAGGCTTTTGCCATCATGGCAGTGATGATGACCGGAGGGATCATCCTGCGGGCCAGCGGGCTGGCGCCGGAGCGATTCATTGCCGTGTTTTACACCGGATTGGGGGCGGCGCTCCTGCTGGCCGGGCTGCTGTTCGGCCGACACTATGGGCTGGCCCTTGCCGGGGCCGGCCGGAATGATCTGAACCCAAAAGGAGAGTAAACCATGCAAGCTATTATGGAAACCCTGTTTGACGCTGTTTATCTTACCCTGGTCATTACCCTGGGCGTGAAGATGATCCGGGGCTGCCAGGGCGTGGCCCAGTTCCGCTTGTTCGGAATCATGGCGGTGGTGCTGGGAGCGGGCGATTCCTTCCATCTGGTGCCCCGGGTCTTTGCCCTCTGCACCACCGGCCTTGAAAATTATACCGCCGCCTTGGGGCTGGGCAAATGGATCACCTCTGTGACCATGACGGTCTTTTACGTACTGCTGTACTACGTCTGGCGGCAGCGGTACCGGGTCAAAGGAATGGGCGGCCTGACCGCCCTGGTCTACCTTCTGGCCGGGCTGCGGGTGCTGCTGTGCATGATGCCCCAGAACCAGTGGCTCAGTGCCGACGCTCCTCTTTCCTGGGGGATCTACCGCAACATCCCCTTTGCTCTGCTGGGCCTGGTAGTGATCCTTCTGTTTTACCGCAGTGCCCGGCAGCATGGGGATAAGGCCTTCCGCTGGATGTGGCTGACCATCGTGCTGAGTTTTGGTTTTTACATCCCGGTGGTGCTGTGGGCAGACGCCATTCCTCTGGTGGGGATGCTGATGATCCCCAAGACCTGCGCCTATGTTTGGACGGTCTGGATCGGGTATTCGGCCATGAAGCGGGAACTCAGATAAAGGAGAGAAAAGTATGAAGCGTTACATGAATTCTGCCCTGCTGTATGCGGCCCTGGCCCTGGCAGGCGGCGTATTTTACCGGGAGTTCACCAAATTCAGCGGGTTTTCCGGCAAGACCGCCCTGGCAGTGGTACACACCCACTATTTTTTGATGGGCATGGTATTTTTCTTCTGCTGCTTGTGCTGGAAAAGAGCTTTGCCTTTTCCGGCCCGAAAACCGGCCGGGCCCTGGCCCTTTATCACGCCGGCCTGAACCTCACCGCCGTGATGCTGGCGGTGAGGGGTGTGACCCAAGTGCGGGGACTTTCCCTCACTGCCGGTATGGACGCAGCTCTTTCCGGCATGGCGGGGATTGGGCATATCCTTCTGGGGTTTGGCCTGATTCTGCTGTTGCTGCAGCTGCGGGCCAAGGCAATGAGCCCGGCGCAGGACTGAGCTTTTTTGAGAGCCAGGGAAAACCGGCATTTTACCCGGGAAATAAAACAGGGGCAGCGCGCGGATCGACCGTGCCCTGCCCCTGCTTTTTTATCTGCGGGCCGCACCGGATTTTTTGGCCCCGCCTTTGCCCCATTCCGGTATTTTGGTCAACCCCTCCTTTCATATATTGCCATATAAGAAAGGAGCGCTGACCCGTATGTTCGTTGAATTTTTATCCGCCCTGTTCAGCCATGTGCTCTATCTGGCCCTTCATCTGGAAACCGGCAGCTTCCCCCGTCCCCTCTCCCCTGCCCGGGAACGGCAGGCTTTTGAGGATTTTCATCGGGGTGATCCGGCCGCCAAAGATCTGCTGGTGCGCCACAACCTGCGCCTGGTAGCCCATATTGCAAAAAAATACTACGCTTCTGCCATGGATCAGGATGACCTGATCAGCATCGGCACCATCGGCCTGATCAAGGCTGTGGAAAGTTTTGACCCTTCCAAACAGGCCCGGTTCAGCACCTACGCCTCCCGCTGCATCGAAAACGAGATCAAGATGCAGTTTCGCCGGGTGCGCAAGGAAGCCGCCACTGTATCCCTGCAGGATTCGCTGGAATCCAGCCGGGACGGCAGCGCTTTGACCGTGATGGATATCATCCCGGACGGATTCAGAATGGAGGAGCAGCTGGATCTGCGGGAGGATTATACCCGGCTCCGTCAATTGCTGGGCTGCCTGGGCGACCGGGAACGGAAGGTGCTGATGCTGCGCTATGGACTGAACGGCCACCCTGCCCTGACCCAACAGGAGGTATCTGAGATTTTGGGGATCAGCCGCAGCTATGTCTCCCGCCTGGAAAAAAAGGCACTGCGGCGGCTGCGCAGTGCCTTTGAGCGTTGAGTTTCAGGGGATTCAGGCCAGCATTCGGCTAAAAGCCCAGGCCAAGGCCAGGGCGGTGTGAACCATCACCATACAGGGCACACCAAACCGGAAGGCCGGCTTGCTGACCTTGTGGTGGAAGAGGATCATCCCTGTGGCAAGGCCCAGGGAGCCCCCCACCAGCCCCAGACCCAGCAGGACTTTTTCCGGGATGCGCCAACGCCCGGTTTTGGCATAAAATTTATCCGCGCCGCAGAGCAGCAGCTCCGCCACATTGAGTAAAGCCCAAATCATCAGCAAGGTGACCATCGTCGTTTCCTTTCCGGGGTTTGCGCCCCGCCCAAAAATACAAACAAAAAATCCCGCAAAGTGCGAAACTCTGCGGGATTCTTGGCGGAAAGAAAGGGATTCGAACCCTTGAACCCTTTAAGGGGGTTACACGATTTCCAGTCGTGCGCCTTCGACCAGCTCAGCCATCTTTCCAAACGCTGCCTATATATATTACCCTGTATTCTTGAAATTGTCAAGCCTTATTTGGAAAATTTTTTAGGCAGCCGGGGCGAATTTTTTCTCCCCTTCCCCATGGAAAAAAGCGCCCGTCGCCGGCAAAGCCGGCCCGGGCGCTTTTGCTGTGCAATCAGATGGAAATGGTGTTGGCGATATCCAGAAGGGTGGTATCGATGGTTTTGTGCATGGCCAGAGCGGTGCTGATATCGTAATCCACCACATGGCCCGCAGACTCGGCCACGATCCGGTTGTAGATGCCCTTTTCCAGCAGGTAGACCGCATGGAAGCCCATCTGGGAGGCAGTGACCCGGTCACGCAGGGAGGGCGCGCCGCCCCGCTGCACATGGCCCAGCACGGTGGCCCGGGAATCGATGCCGGAAGCCGCCTGGATCTCGTGGGCCAGTTCCTGGGCCTTGCCCACGCCCTCGGCCACGATGACGATAAAGTGCTTTTTGCCGGTCTTCTGGGTGAAGTTCATCCGATCCAGGATATCCCGCTCCAGATCATAGGGGCGCTCGGGGATGAGGGTGGCGATGGCGCCGGTGGCAATACCCACGTTCAGGGCGATATAGCCGGCGCTGCGGCCCATGACTTCCACCACGCTGCACCGGTCATGGCTCTGGGTGGTATCCCGCAGTTTGTCGATCATCTCCACCGCAGTGTTCATGGCGGTGTCGTAGCCGATGGTGTAATCGCTGCAGGCGATGTCATTGTCGATGGTGCCGGGGATGCCGATGCAGGGGATGCCCAAGGCAGCCAGGGCCTTGGCGCCCCGGAAAGAACCGTCGCCGCCGATGACCACCAGAGCATCAATACCGAATTCCCGGCAGCGCTCGGCACCCTTTTTCTGGCCTTCCAGAGTCTTGAATTCCAGGCAGCGGGCGGTGTACAGGCAGGTGCCGCCCCGGTGAATGATCTCGGATACGCTGCGCAGGTTCATTTCCATGATCTCGCCATTCAGAAGACCGGAAAAGCCCCGCTGGATGCCCATGACCTTGAAGCCCTTGGAAATTGCGGTACGCACCACGGCACGCACGGCCGCGTTCATGCCGGGGGCGTCGCCGCCGCTGGTCAGCACACCGATGGTTTTGATTTCTTTCGCCATACTCTAAGACCTCCCAAACCCAATGCCGCGCCGGCCCCTTTGGCCCTGCGCCGCGCTCTCACTCTCTCAAACCCGGAAAGTTCGTTATAATAATAACACCTTGTCGGTTTTATTATACCATCTTCCCTGCTCTTTGCAACGCTATTTTCAGCGCTGCTTCTTCACCACACAGTTTTCCCCCAAAATCCGCTTCAATTCCTGGATGAGGGCCGGGTGATCCATGGCCCAGAGGCTTTTGGGAGCCACCGTCAGTTTGCCGATATCTTCAAAATAGATGTACACCGGCATGCTGCCCTCAAAGATGCTTAAAAGATTCTTCACCTTGCGGATGGGCCGGCCCTCGCGGGCAGGCACCTTCAGGTAAAGTACCTCCTGCCGGCGTTCCGACTGGGGTTTTGGCGCCGGCGCCCCCTCGGCCCGGTATTCCTCGATGGGCACGATCCGCTCGGCCAGAAGGCGCGCGGCCTCCTCTTCCTTGCAGGAGACCCGCCCGTTGATGACCACTACCGAGTTTTCGGTGAGGTAGGGCTTGCAGTCCAGCAGGATGCGGGGAAAGACCAGGATTTCCATGGTACCGGTCAGGTCTTCCACCGTGCAGAAGGCCATCTGTGTGTTGGATTTCGTGGTCATGATCCGGTTTTTGACCACTGCGCAGACAATGTTGACTACTCTGTTATCGTAATCTTTTGCGCTCTCCCCCGTCAATTCATTTATCTTGCAGGTTGATATATTTTTGATGATTTGCCGGTAACCGTCCAGCGGATGGCCGGAAAGGTAAAGGCCGCTGACCTCTTTTTCCTGCCTCAGCCGCTCGGAAAGGGGGAATTCCTCCTGGGGCGGGATGACATATTCCTCTTTTTTCTCCTCCTGCCCGCCCAGCTGGGAGAACAGGTCCAGCTGGCCGTCCAGGTTTTTGCGCAGGTCGGCCTCCACACTTTTGAGCACCCCCTCCACCGCGCCCAGATGAGCGCTGCGGGTATTGCCCATGCTGTCGAAGGCGCCGCTCTTGATGAGGTTCTCCACCGCCCGGCGGTTCAGGTCGGTGCCGTACATCCGCTTGCAGAAATCGTACAAAGAGCGGAAGGGTCCTTTCTGGGTGCGGCTGCGCTCCACCGCGGCAATGAGGGGCCGGCCCACATTCTTGACGGCATTGAGGCCGAAGCGGATGCTGTCGCCGTCCACCGTGAAGCCGCCCCGGCTCACGTTCACATCCGGGGGAAGCACCCGGATACCCAGCCGCTGGCACTCGCCGGAATACTCGATGACCTTATCGGTATTATCCAGCACGCTGGTGAGGAGGGCCGCCATGAACTGGCGGGGATAGTGGCATTTGAGATAGGCGGTCTGGTAGGCCACATAGGCGTAGCAGGCCGCATGGGATTTGTTGAAGGCATAGGAGGCAAAGCTGGACATATCATCGAAGATCTCGTTGGCCACCTGGGCGGAGATTCCGTTGTTGACACAGCCCTTGCATTCCTGGCCGGGGGTGGTGTTGCCGTACACAAAGTGCTGGCGTTCCTTTTCCATCACATCGTGCTTTTTCTTGCTCATGGCCCGGCGCACCAGGTCGGCCTGCCCGTAGGAAAAGCCCGCCAGCTCCCGGCAGATCTGCATCACCTGCTCCTGATAGACGATGCAGCCGTTGGTCACATCCAGGATATGGGCCAGCTGGGGGGTCTTGTAGCTCACATGATCCGGCTCATGGCGGTTGCGCAGATAGGTGGGGATGGAATCCATGGGGCCGGGGCGGTAGAGGGAGATGAGGGCGATGATGTCTTCCAGGTCCTTGGGGTGCAGGCCCATGAGCACCTGTTTCATGCCGGTGGATTCCAACTGGAACACACCCTCGGTCTCGGCCTGGGAGAGCATCTCGTAGGTATCTTTATCCTCATAGGAGAGGGTGTCCACCGAAAAATCCGGGTGTTCGGCCTGGATCATCTTTTCCGCGTCCCGGATGACCGTAAGGGTACGCAGGCCCAAAAAATCCATCTTGAGTAGGCCCAGCTCCTCGATGGTGGTCATATTGAACTGGGTCACCGGCACCCCATCGTTGGTGGAAAGGGGCACATACTCATCCGCCGCCTCCCGAGTGATCACCACGCCCGCCGCATGGGTGGAGGCATGGCGGGGCATCCCCTCGATTTTGAGGGCGGTATCCACCAGTTCCTTCACCCGGGGCTCGGCCTGGTACCGGGCCTTGAAGTCCGGCGCCACCTCCAGGGCCCGCTTGAGGGTCATCTTCAGCTCCATGGGCACCAGCTTGGCAATGCCGTCCACCTCCTGGTAGGGCATATCCAGCACTCGGCCCACGTCCCGGATGGCGGCCCGGGCCGCCATGGTACCGAAGGTGACGATCTGGGCCACATGGTCGCTGCCGTATTTCCGGTTCACATAGTCGATCACTTCCTGCCGGCGCTCGTAGCAGAAGTCCACGTCAAAGTCTGGCATGCTCACCCGCTCCGGGTTGAGGAACCGTTCAAAGAGCAGGTTGTACCGGATGGGGTCGATGTTGGTGATGCCCACACAGTAGGCGGCGATGCTGCCGGCGCCCGACCCACGGCCCGGCCCCACCGGGATGCCCTTGCTCTTGGCATAGTTGATGAAGTCAAAGACGATGAGGTAGTAGTTGGTATACCCCATCTTTTTGATCACCGAGATTTCATATTCCAGCCGTTCCCGGTTGGCTGGGGGCACATCCGGGCCATAGCGGCGTTCCAGCCCCTCATAGCAGAGCTTTTCAAAATAGGCCTGGTTGTCCATCCCGTCCGGCGCCTGGAAATAGGGCAGCTTGGTGACGCCGAACTCAAAGTCAAAATTGCACATCTCGGCGATCTTGTTCGTGTTCTCGCAGGCCTCGGGCACAAAGGAGAACAGCTCGTACATCTCGTCGGTGCTTTTTAAATAGAATTCGTCGGTCTGGAACTCCATCCGGTCCTCGTCCTTGACCGTCTTGCCGGTCTGGATGCAGATCAGGATGCTTTGAACCCGGGCATCCTCCTTGCGCAGGTAGTGGGCGTCGTTGGTGGCCACCAGGGGGATATTGGTCTCCCGGGCCAGGCGCACCAGCTGGGGCAGGATCTGCTGCTGCTCCCGGATGCCGTGGTCCTGCAATTCAATGTAATAGTTGCCCTGCCCGAAAAGATTGTTGTAATAGAGGGCCGTCTCCTTGGCGCCCTCATAGTCCCCTGCCAGCAGCTGCTGGGGCAGCTGGCCGGCCAGGCAGGCCGACAGGCAGACAAGGCCCTCGTGGTGGGCTTCCAGCAGTTCCCGGTCGATGCGGGGCTTGCCGTAAAAGCCCTCGGTAAAGCCCCGGGAGGCCATCTTAATCAAGTTTTTATAACCGGTCTCGTTCTTGCACAGCAGCACCAGGTGGTGGTTGGAATCGATGCGGGCCACCTTATCAAAACGGGTGCGATTGGCCACATAGACCTCGCACCCGATGATCGGCTTGATGCCCGCCTTTTTGGCGGCCTTATAAAAATCCACACAGCCGTACATCACCCCATGGTCGGTGATGGCCATGGCGGTCTGGCCCAGCTCCTTGGCCCGCTCGAAGATCTGGTCAATGCGGCAGGCGCCGTCCAGCAGGCTGTACTCGGTATGGACATGAAGGTGGGTAAATTGGCGATTTTCAGACATCGGCTCTCCTTTTCTGCAGTTCGGCAGCCAGGCTCTCCAGTTTCTTCATCCGATGGGAAAGCCCCGATTTGCTCACCGGCGGCTGGCTGAGGGCCGCCAGCTGGGCCAGGGAGGCCTGGGGGTTTTCCTTGCGCAGGCGGGCCGCCTGCTGCAGGGCCTCGGGCAGGCTTTCCAGATCCCCCTGCTCTTCCAGATAGCGGATAGCCCGGTGGGTCTGGGCATTGGCGTTGACCACCTTGCTGATATTGGCGGTCTCGCAGTTGGTGATCCGGTTGGCCTTGTTGCGCACATCCCGGTAGAATTTCAGATTCATCAGTTCCATGGTGGCCCCTGCCGCCCCCATAAAGGCCAGCAGATCCAGAATGGTCTCGCTGGCCTTCACATAGATGATGTTGGAGCCCTTGCGGCAGGTACGGTGGGGGGAAAACTCATGCTCGCCCAGCAGGGCCTCAAAGTCCCGGGCCAGGTTGTAGCGATTGGTGAGGAATTCCAGGTTGTACTCCTTGTTGGGGTCAGTCATGGTGCCGCTGCACAAAAAAGCCGTGCCCACAAAGGTCTGGAAACAGCCCTGACAGCCAAAGAGATGGGCGTTGATGCGCAGGTTGGTCTCCCGGCCGGTACACTCGAACCGTTCCAGCATCCGGGCTACCTGTTCGAGATCCTTCACGGCAAACTCGTACACCGAGCCGCTGGGCCGCTGCTTTTCCCGAATCTCCCCCTGGATGCCCGACATGGAATAGACCCGCTTTACATACCGGGCCACCTCGGGCAGCTCGGTATGCAGCACCATCCCCTTGTCATCGAAATATTTGCCAAAGCAGGCCGCCCCATAGCTGGCCGCCAGGGCGCAGCAGGGGCGGGTCACCTTCTTGGCGGCGATTTCCAGTTTGACTTGCTGAGAAAAGCTCACTTCAAAACTTCCTTTATCACAAAGTACGGGTGGCGTCCCGGTGCTGGATGCTGGGGCAGTAGCCCAGCTTCTGGCAGTATTCCCCGATCAACCGGGCAAAGGTGATGGACCGGTGCTTGCCGCCGGTGCATCCGATGGCGATGGTCAGCTGGCTCTTGCCCTCCTTCACATAGAGGGGCAGGGAGAATTCCAGCAGGCTTTCCAGCCGGGCCAGAAGGGTCTTGGATTCCTCAAACTGCATCACATAGTCCACCACTTCCTGGTCCAGGCCGGTTTTTTCCTTCAGCTCGGGCACGTAGAAGGGGTTGGGCAGGCAGCGCACATCATAGACGATGTCGGCCTCCTTGGGCAGGCCGTATTTAAAGCCGAAGGACATGACCGTGAGGGCCATAGGCTTCTGGGCACTGTTCAAAAACAGGCTGCAAATCCGCTCCTTATGCTGGGCGGTGGTGAGCAGAGAGGTATCCACAATGTAATTGGCCCGCTCGTACATGGGCCGCAGGATCCGCCGCTCTTCCCGGATGGCGTCGCTGGTGGAAAGTCCCATGCTCAGGCTGATGGGGTGGCGGCGGCGGGTCTCCTTATAGCGGCGCTCCAGCACATCATCGCTGGCATCCAGAAACAGGATCTGGTACTGGGCATGCTGCTCGTCCAAGCTGGCCAGGGCCGACTGGATCTCCTTGGAGGAGCGGGCTCCCCGGATATCCAGCACCACGGCCACCTTGCTCAGCATATTTTCGCCCTGCTGGGCAAATTCCAGCAGACGAGGTACCAGCCCGGCCGGGATATTGTCGATGCAGAAATAGCCGATATCTTCCAGCACGTTCACTGCCAGGGACTTGCCCGCCCCGGACAAGCCCGTTACAACCAACAGATCCATCCTGTTCTCACTCCTTTTCCTTTCCCCTCATAAATTGCTTTTTCCCAACCGAACTCAGCGGATGACCCGGATCTCCTTTTCCAGCAGGTAACCGGTTTTTTCCTGCACGATCCGCTGCACATCCCGGGCCACCTGCAGCACCTGCTCACAGGTAGCCTGGCCCAGGTTCACCACAAAACCGCTGTGCTTTTCGCTGACGGCGGCGTCCCCCACCCGGTAGCCTTTCAGGCCGCACTGCTCGATGAGAGCGGCGGCAAAGGCCCCTTCGGGCCGCTTGAAGGTGCTGCCCGCGCTGGGGTATTCCAGGGGCTGCTTTTCCTTGCGGCGGGCCAGCAGCTCCTCCATTTTCTTTTGCACCTGGTCGGCCGTGGCGGGCTTGAGCCGCAGCCGGGCTTCCAGGATATACCAGGGCTTCTGGGCAAAGACGCTGGCCCGGTAGCCCAGGCCCAGCTCCCCGGCGGGCAAGGTGCGGACGCAGCCCTCCTCATCCAAAAAGCGCACCTCTTCCAGCACGTCCTTCATCTCGCCCCCATAGGCGCCTGCGTTCATGTAAATCCCCCCGCCCAGAGAGCCGGGGATGCCATAGGCGAATTCCAGCCCGCCCAGGCCCCGCCCGGCCGCAGCCTGGCAGAGCCGGTTCAGCGGGACGCCGCAGCCGGCGGTGAGGCAATCGCCCTCCCCGCCGATCTCTTCCCGCATGCCGCGGGTGGAGATGACGGCCCCTTCATAGCCTTCATCCGAGAAGAGCACGTTGGTGCCCATGCCCAGCACAAAGCTGCGCACCCCCTGCCGCCGGCAGAAGTTGAGCAGCCCGGCCAGCTGGGCCTGATCGGCAGGGCGGCAGAACAAGGCCGCCGGCCCCCCGATGTGAAAACTGGTGTACTTTTTCAGGGGCTCGTTTGCCGCATAGGCGATCCCCTGCTGATCTGCAAATTCTCTCAGCTCTTTCAGCTGATCCATGTATTTCTCCCCTATCTACTGGTTGTGATTCAGCCCCGGGCCAGATACGCCGCCCCGATCAGCCCCGCCTCGTTGTACAATACGCAGGAGCGCACCTCGGTATGGCGGGTCAGGTTGCGGGCATAGTTCTCCTCTTTCAGGGCCCGGCGAATGGGCTCCAGCAGTACCTCGCCCTGGCGGGATACGCCGCCCCCGATGCAGACGACCTCCGGCTGGAAGATGTTTACCAGGTTGACCACCCCACAGCTCACATAGCCGATCCAGTCCTCAAAGAGCTGGCGGGCCAGGGCATCCCCCTCATGGTAGGCATCAAAGATTTTTTTGGCGTTAAGGGCTTCCGGGCTGCCGGCCAGCCGCCAGAGGGCCGACTCGGGGTGGGACTTCATGGCCTCGGCCCCAAAGCGCACCAGAGCAGCGGCAGAGGCATACCGCTCCCAGCAGCCGTGCCGCCCGCAGGTGCAGGGCAGGCCGTCCTTGACAATGACGGTATGGCCCACCTCGGCCCCCGCCCCGTTGAAGCCGGCCCAGATGCGGCCATCCAGGATAATGCCGCCCCCCACGCCGGTGCCCAGGGTGACCACCACCGCCGAGCTGCGGCCCTTGGCCGCGCCGGCGCAGTATTCCCCGTAAGCGGCCGCGTTTGCGTCGTTCTCGATCCGCACCGGGCAGCCCAGCAGTTCTTCCATGGCCTTGGCCAGAGGCCAGTGCTCATAGCCGAAGTTGGGATTGAAGCGGACAATGCCGCACTCGCCGTCCACACTGCCGGGGGTGCCGATGCCTACCCCTTTCAGGTCCTTGAACTCCATGCCCGCCTGGCTGACCAGTTCCCCGCACATCCGGGCCATGGTGGCCTCCACCTCGCTGGCGGGCCGGGGCAGGGCTGTGGGGCAGGTTTTCTGGGCCAGAATATGGCCCTCGCCGTCCACCAGGCCGGCGGTAATGGTGGTGCCACCCAAATCTATGCCGATGGTGAGGTTCTTCATGCCTGTATTCTCCTTCTGTTCAGCGGACTACGTCCTCTTCCAGGCCAAGGTTTGCCATCAGTTCCTTGGCCGCGTTGTAGCCCATGGATTTCTGCCGGTTGTTGATGGCGGCCGTCTCGATGATGACGGCCAGGTTACGGCCGGGCATCACCGGAATGACCGTGCTGGGGATGTTCACGCCCAGGATGTTATAGAACGAGGTTTCCAGCCCGGTACGGTTGTACTCCTTGTTCTTATCCCAGGGTTCCAGTTCCACCACCAACTCGACCTTCTCACTTAGTTTGACCGCGCCGATACCAAACATACGGGCCACGTTCACAATGCCGATGCCCCGCAGCTCGATAAAATGGCGGATATTTTCAGGGGCGGTGCCCACGATCGCCCGGGCCGATACCCGGCGCAGCTCTACCGCGTCGTCGGCCACCAGGCGGTGGCCCCGCTTGACCAGCTCGATGGCCGTCTCGCTCTTGCCCACGCCGCTGTCGCCCAGGATCAGGATGCCTTCGCCGTACACTTCGACCAGCACCCCGTGACGAGTGACACGGGGGGCCAGTTCCACATTCAGAATCCCGATCAGGGAACTCATGAGGGTGGAAGAGGATTCGGAGGAGCGCAGAAGCGGGATGCCGTACTGTTTGGCAAATTCCAACATCTCGGGCATGGGCTCCAGGTTGCGGGAAACGATGACTGCCGGGGGATTGAGCCGGAAGAGCATCTCGATATGCTTGCGGCGGTTTTCGGCGTCGATCTCTTTCAGGTAGTTGATCTCCACCTGGCCGCAGATCTGGATGCGGTGGGGATCGAAATACTGGTAATATCCCGCCAGGATCAGCCCCGGCCGGTTCACATCAGCACTGCAGATGGGGATCTCCATCAGATCCTTCGGCGTATAGGCCACTTCCAGGTTCAGCTGCTGGGCAATTTTGCCCAAAGGAAATGAAAACTGCATACCCTCACCATTCCTATCCTGCTCCGGTTTGCCGCCGGGAAATCCCCCGCAGGCAAAACGTTTTTTCTGCCTGTGCCCCGCATTTTTGAAATCCAGGGCACAGAACCCCAATCTTAATTGTATTTATTATATTTCTTTTTGCTCCTTTTGTAAACTCACCGCTTTGTATTTGCGCGTTGCTGCGGTATACTAAGGGAGGGCGACTCCTGCCGCCCCGGGAGGAAACAAGATGCGTGTTGCCATATTTACCGAGACCTATCACCCCTTTATCAGCGGGGTGGTTACCCATATCGAGACCCTGAAAAAAGGGCTGGAAGCCTGCGGCCACAAGGTGCTGATCGTGACCCTGGACCCCAAAAGCTCCCGGCACTATGTGCGGGACGGGGTGCTGTACTGCCCGGCCATCCCCCTGAAACGGATCTACGGCTATGGGCTGGCCAATCCCCTGAACCTGGAGCGGCTTCGGTATGTGAAGCTTTTCAGGCCGGATATCATTCATATCCACACGGAATTTTCCATGGGGATTTTCGGAATGTTCGCCGCCCGCCGGCTGGGTCTGCCCACGGTGTACACCCTGCACACCATGTATGATGACTACATGTTCTATCTGGCGCCCCACCGGCCTTTTCAGAAGCTGATGAAGCCGGGGGCTCACCTGTATTTCCGGTATGTGGCTTCCCGAGCCACCGAGGTGATCGGCCCCTCCCCCAAGGTGGTGGAATACCTGCGCCGGTGCGGGGTACGGCGCCACATCAATATCATCCCCAACACGGTGGATCTGCGGGATTTCCTGCCGGAAAATGTGCCCGAAGACCAGGTGGAGCAAGCCCGCCGCCGGCTGGGTATTTGCCCCGGGGACACTACCCTCCTGTTTGTGGGCCGGCTGGGCAAGGAAAAAAGCCTGGATGTACTGATTCAGGATTTTGCCGGGCAGTTTAGGGGCAAGGCCGGATATCGGCTGATCCTCATCGGGGACGGGCCCGAGCGGGAAAACCTGGGGCAGCTGGTACACTCCCTGGGTGTGCAGGAGCAGGTGCGCCTGCTGGGAAAGATCGACCACTCCCTGCTGCCCCCCTATTACCAGGCCTGCGATCTCTTTGCCACCGCCTCCCTTTCCGAAATGAACTCCATCTCCATGCTGGAGGCCATGGCCGGCGGGCTGTATGTGCTGCAAAGACTGGATGTACACAACAAGGATCAGATCCTGCCCGGGGTAAACGGGGATTTCTTTGAGGATGCCGCCGGCTTTGCCCGGCTGGTGCAAGAACAGGCGGCCCTCTCGCCCCGGCAGCGCCTGGCCCGCCGGCAATCGGTGAGCAAGTATTCCCGGCGCTACGGGCCCCGGGAATTCACCCATTCGGTGCTGAGCGTATACGACCGGGCCATCTTGGAACATCCCCGCTCCCGATAATCGGCCGGCTGCCGGCGTATCCCCTCCCCCTGTGCCGGGTGTTTTTCATTGACGGACCCCTTCGGCGCAGGATATAATATAAGGTAAGAAGGGGCTTCTTTTGGCCCCGCCGCCCCACCAGGCGGTATTCCCATGACGAACAGGAGGATATGGCAATGGAGCAAGCGATGAATCGTCAACCGTCCGCAACGCCCGAAACCAGCAGCGAGGTCAAGGCCCGGATCAACAAGGCTGTTTTCGCCCTTGTGCAGGAAGTGCTGCCCCTGATGGGCGATACCGATAACCGGGATATCCTTCTGAAGCAGCTGGATCATTTCATGCTGTGGCTGCGTCTGATCCCCCGCCCCCTCACCGAAAAGCCCTGGACCTACGAGGAATTCGAGTCTGCCCTTGCCGGCCTGCAGACCCTCGAGGAGGACCCCCGCTTCGGGGCCTATATGGACGCCTTCTATGAGGAATACAAGGAGAACCCGGAGGACGAGCTGCAGACCTTCTACAGCGACCTATTCCAGAACGAGGCGGAGGCCCGGCTGGACTGGGGCGCCGTTTGGCAGGCTGTGCGTGCCAATTACCAGAGCTGGCTGGAAAACGAGTACAACGACGCCTACCTGAAGAGCGACAGAGAGGAACCTCAGGACGACTGATTTTCCTCGGTCACTTCCCTATTTCTGAAAAAGCATAAAAAGGCCCGGCGGGCCGCTCGGAAAAGAGCAGCCCGCCGGGCCTTTTTGTTCTGTGAGATTCCGCCACCCGGCTTACCAGCCCAGAGTGCGAAGAAACCGGTTGTAGTTCACCGGCGTATAATCCTGGGAATCGGTTCTCTTGTAATACATGTTATCCCGGGTAATCATGAGGGAAACACCATAATCCCGGTCGGGCACATCCACCGGGTCAAAGACCATGCCTTCCTCGGTAACGGCAAAGCCCACGGTGTGGGACTGGCTGTACTGATTCTGGAACGCCTCGCTCTGCCAGACGCTGGCCGCAATATCCACCACGGCAGTATTGGCGGTATAATCCAGATCCCGGATACTCATGTTGATGTAGTAGGTATAGATATCAAAGAGCCATACCCCTTCCGGCCGGTATTCCTGTACCTGGACGGCGCTGGCATCCACCGTTTCCAGAGCCCACTGGCCGGTGGTCTGGTCAAAGAGGAAGTCCGCTGTCAGGGGGCCGCCCTGCAGGCAGATTTCCAAATCTTTCTGATACTCATATTCCAGATGGTCTTTCAGATTGGCCGTGTCGGTCTCGTGGCTGTTCAGGGTGAGGGTATAGGTGCTGTCGTACCAGTACTCATCCCCCGGGAAGCCGCCGTCGAACACCTCCACATCTGCCTTGATCTCGGATGCCACCAGTTCCTCCGCCATGGTCTCATCCACACCGGTTTTGGGGTAAAGCTGATAGCTGATCACCGAGTGATCCTGGAGAGTCCACTCTCCGTCATCGTACAGGACCATATCCAGGCGATACTCCTGTACGGCGGTGTACTGATCGTTTTCCATCTGAACCGTGCAGTAGGTGGTGTTCTTTCGATCCTCGGTCAGCTGGTCCCCGATTTCCAGCGAGGATATGATAACCGTCGTTTTTCAAGCTACTGGAATTCCGATAGCCAGATGACCTATCCCCTGATTCTGGCCAAAATCCCGGTGAAAAATCCTTGGGAAATTTTTGCCTATCTGCCCTTTGGCGGCTGGAATGAATGCCCTAACACGCCGGAGTTAATGGCAGTAGTAAAAGGCTGGTTTGAGCAGCATGGCGCCATGCCCGCAGTTATGACCCACGATGAGCTGGAGCTCCTTCTCCCGGCTCCTGTTCCCCGGGAAAAAGCCATGGATGTGGCGACGGAGCTATACGGCTTCTGCCCTGATGTGGTTGATCAGGGCCCGGGAGAAGCCACGGTAGGCACTCTGGCGGATGCGCTGCGGCAATCCGCCATTTGGTATTTTGGGTGGGATTGATATGCGCGCAAACAGGTCCTTATCTTATCTTGTCAACCCTATGAAAGAGTAAGAACAGGCGCAAAGAGCATATCCGCTGCGGAAATCAGAACAAAAGCAAATTGCCGGGACACAAAACGGAGCGTCCGCTGCAAAGCGGGCGCTCCGTTTTTCTGTTCAGAGTGCGTTGAAGGGCTATGATTTCTCCATAAACACAGGCTGCAAAAAATCATCCCCATGCAGCCTGCGGCCAGCAAAAAAAGGATCCCGAATCCCCCTGTATTTTCAAGGGTTTTCGGGATTCTTGCACACCGGATTTGTCATTCCCACTCGATCCGCCCATCCTTGCGGCGGACCAGAGCGCGGACTTTTTTGCCTCTCTTAGAGCTGCGCCCCACAATGATTGCAAAAGAGGGCATCCTCTTCCACCTCGGCGCCGCACTGGGGGCAGTAACGCCCGTGGGTCTCTTCCCCGGTAACATCGGTGAATTCAGGGTCGGAAACGTCGGCATCCGCCTCGGTCTTCAGCCGCTCGATATTGGCCTCGATCTCCGCCACTGCCTGGATATATTTTTCCACCAGGGGCTGGTTCTCCTCGCCGTTCACATGCAGGCTGTACACCAGTGCGCCCAGCTGCCGCTGAGCCCGGGCCAACTTGGACTGCTCGTTCACTAGGTTGACCTGCTTTTTGCCCTTATCCGCCAGCTCAGCCGCGGTCTTTTTTGCCGACTCGGCCGCCTTGCTGCCGGCCCGCAGGATCTTATCAAAATCGATAGTCATGACGAAACACCTCTTTTTTCCGGGCAGAGCCCTTTTTCCTATTATATCCCCATCCCTCGATTTAAGCAACCGCGGGCGGGACAAAACCTACTGCTGCCTCAGGCGAAGAACTCCCGCAGCATGCTGTTCTGGGGCACCATTTCCAGGGGCAGAGGGTTGCACAGGGAGTAGCGCCCGGCCAGGTCGTTGAGCTTTTCGCAGCAGGGGCTGCTGGAGGGCAGCTTGCCTGCCAGGGGGGCGATCTGCCCGGCCAGCACGCAGACCTCATAGCTGAAGGAGGTATCCACCAACAGGTCTGCCTGGGATTTGAAGATCTTGATGTACTGGTCTTCACCAGCGCAGACCTGGCTCCACATGCTCAGGGTCTTTTCCAGGCTGTGGCCCCGGAAATTGTAGTCCCGCACCATCCGGCGACCCAGGCGGATATCCCGGGTGGGCAGGATGCGCTGGCCCCGGTGGCTGTATTCCTCCCGCAGGCCGGCATAGATGCGGTAGACGCTGCCGGTGGGCAGCTTCTGGGTAAGCATGGGGTTGAGGGCATGGATGCCTTCCACCACGCAGACGCCCCCCTCGCCCAGCTCGATGTGGTTGCGCTCGGCCTTGCGGTTCTCGGTCTTGAAATCGAAGATGGGCAGGTCGGTCTCCCCCTTGCCCACCAGCTCGTTGAGGCAGCGGTGGATCTCCTCGATATCCAGGGCGGTGACATTCTCGTAATCCTTGCTGCCGTCCGGCAGACGGGGATAGGAATCCAGGTTTTTATAGAAATCGTCCAGGCTCACCACCTGGGCCTTGCCGCCCCGCATCCCGATGGCTGCGGCGATCTTGTGGGCCGTAGTGGTCTTGCCAGAGGCCGAGGGCCCGGTGAGCATGACGATCCTGCAGCCGGAGGCAATGATCTCCCCCGCCGCCGCAAAGACACGGCTCTCATATTCCAACTCACAGTGGCGCACAAAGCTCTGGGCGCTCTCGGCAGCCGTGTTGACAAGGGTCGTTTCAACCAACCGTTTGGGGATCCAGATAGCAGGCATAAAATTCACCTATTCCTTCCTTACGTTTTAAGATCGTTTCAAAATCCCGGATATACTCGGCGGGGTATTTGTAATTGAAGATGCGCTGGATCTTGTCGCCCCCCGGCTGGCAGAGCTTGGTGGAGCCGCCCGCCCCCGCCGAGAGGATGGAGTGGATCTCCTCCATAATGTAGATATTGTAATAGCACTCCTTGCCGGGCTTACTCCAGCCGGTGTTTTCCAGGTTCTGCAGGGTGTTCTTCTGGCGATAGAGATAGTAGGGCCGGTAACCTTTTTGGGCCAGAACCTCGCACCGGTCGATCATGGCCGACACATCGGCGTACTCCTCGCTGCGCTTTTCGATCACCAGGTTGGAGGCACGCTTGAGGGTGAGGGTGTGGACGGTGATGTTTTCCGGGTCCAGCTCCAGGGTGCGCTGCAACGAGCGCTCAAAGCCCTCCACCGTATCGGAGGGCAGGCCGGCGATCAGATCCATATTGATATTGTCATGGCCTTCCAGCCGGGCCTCTTCAAAGCAGCGCACCACCGCTTCGGCGGAATGGCGCCGGCCGATCTCCTCCAGCACCGACTGCTCGAAGGTCTGAGGATTGATGGAGATGCGGCTGGCCCCCAGCTGCTTCATGATATGCAGCTTTTCCCGGTCGGTGCAGTCGGGGCGGCCCGCCTCCACCGTGTATTCCTGCAGGGAATCCAGATCAAAGTTTTGGGCCAGGGTTTCCATCAGCTGGCGCAGCTGGGCCGCGTTCAGGCTGGTGGGGGTGCCGCCCCCGATGTAGATGGTGCGCAGCCGCAGGCCGCAGAGTTCCATCTGGCGGCGGATGGCCACGATCTCCTCACAGAGCTTATCCACATAGGGCTGCACCAGGGCCCGCTCCCGCTCGATGGTGCGGGAAACAAAGCTGCAGAAGCTGCACCGGGAGGGGCAGAAGGGAATGCCCACATAGAGGCTGCAGTCCCGGGGCTGGTTATCCCGGATGAGGGGGGCCTGCAGGTCGGCAATGCCCTTCACCAGCCGGAATTTTGCCGGGGTACAGTCGTAGTGATCCAAAAATAGGCTTTGGATCTGCTCCTCACTCATACCCGCGGCCCGGTTGTCGTGGATGATGCGCACCGGGCGCACCCCGGTGAGCATGCCCCAGGGCGGCCGGCGGCCGGTGGCCTTGCGCAGCAGCTCATACAACAGCCGGCAGAAGCGGTATTCCTCTTCCTTGGCGGTTTCCTGCCGGCGGGGCAGCCTTGCCCGGAAGCAGGTTCCCTCCAGCCGGACGGCGGCAAACAGGCTTTTTTTGCTCTTGCCTGCCCGCACCAGGTCCTGCCTGGCCCGGGCGGGGCGCTGGGTGAGCAGCCGGGCCCCCGGGAAAAACAGGCGGGCCAGGTGCTCCAGTTCATAACCCGACTCTAAGCCGGTCAGCCAAATTTCCATGGTCGCTCCTTAAAACTGTAAAAAACCGTTGGTTTTCTTTTCTCTGCCGAAGGTGGAGAACTCCCCGTGCCCCGGCAGCACCTGGGCCTGGTCCGGCACAGGCAGGCTCAGAAGGCGGGCCAGGCTCTTTTCCATCTCCGGGTAGCTGCCCCCCTCCAGGTCGGTGCGGCCAATGCTGCCCGCAAAGAGGGTGTCGCCGGTGATGAAGAGATCCCCGCACAAGAAGCAATAGGAACCGGGGGTGTGGCCCGGGGTGTGCCAGCAGCGGATCTTCAGCTCATCCAGTTCCAGGAGCATCTCGTCCTTGAGCAGAAGGTCGGCCGAGGCCACCGGGAAAAGGCGGCTGCCCTTGAGGTCCTCCCCGGCAGCCACCACCTGGGCGCCGGTGGCCTTTTTCAGCTCTTCCAGGGTGCCGGTGTGGTCAAAATGGCCGTGGGTGAGCAGGATATAGCGCAGCTTGGCGCCGGCCTGGTCCAGCGCTTTCTGGTAATAGGCCGGGGCAGCCACCGGGTCTACCGCCAGGGCATTGCCGGCCTCGCTGCACAGCACAAAACTGTTGGTGTAATAGGGCGCGGGGCCCATCAAGTGAAAGGTCTTCATCCTATTTCCCTCCTTGGGATGGGGCCCTCAATGGCCCCAGTCGTCGGTATCCACCACCAGGGTGACCGGGCCGTCGTTGACCAGGGAGATCTGCATATCCGCCCCGAAACGGCCCCGCACCACCTCTTTGAGGCCCTGCTGTTCCAGCTCGGCGGCGAACTGCTCCCACATGGGCTCGGCCAGTTCGGGGGCCGCCGCCCGGGTAAAGCTGGGGCGCATCCCCTTATCGGTGTTGGCGTACAGGGTGAAATTGCTGGCCGCCAGGGCCGAATAGCCCAGCTGGACGGCGCTCAGGTTCATGCGGCCCTCATCGTCGGAAAAGATGCGCATATTGGCGCATTTTTTGGCCAGTTTGGGGATCAGGTCGGGGGTATCCCCCTCCCGCACCCCAAACAGAAGCACCAGCCCCGGGCCGATGCTCTGGGCAGGGGCCCCATCGATGGAGATGGAGGCCTCCTTCACCCGCTGCAGTACCACTCGCATAAAAACCTCCTCAGCTTCGGGTCACGCTGATCACATCCCGGATGCGGCGCAGCCGGGCGATGACATTGTTCAGATGTTCGGTGTTGGCGGTGCCGAAGGTGATGTTCATCACCGCCTTGTGGTTTTCCACCTGGCGGGCGTTCATGGCATAGATGGGCACCCGCATATCCGAGAAGGCCGAGGTGATATCCCCCAGCAGGCCGTCCCGGTTGAGGGCGGTGATCTCCAGGGTGGCGTTGAACTGCTCCTGTACACTGTCCTCCCAGCTGGCTTTGACCCAGCGCTTGGCGTTTTCCGGGTCCTTCATGCTGGCCTGGACGTTGGCGCAGTCCCGCTTGTGGATGGAAACACCGAAGCCCCGGGTGATGAAGCCCACGATCTCGTCGCCGGGCAGGGGCGAACAGCACTTGGCAAACTTGACCGGGCAGTTGTCGATGCCCTCTACAATTACGCCCTCGCTGCTGTGGTGGCGCTTGACCGGCACCTCCTCGATGCTCACCGGCTTGGGCTCGGCGGCCTGGAGCTTGGCGTATTCCTCCTTCATCTTGGCGGATACACGGCTCATCTGCAGCCCGCCGTAACCGATGGCGGCATACATCTCATCGGGGGTGTTCATCCGGTTGCGCCGGGCCAGCTCGGTAACAAAGCCTTCCAGCTTTTCGGGGGGCAGGTTGATGAAGTTGCGGCGCATTTCCCGCTCAAAGGCTTCCTTGCCCTGCTGGATATTCTCTTCCCTGCGTTCTTTTTTGAACCAGGCGCGGATCTTGTTCTTGGCCTGGCTGGTGGCTGCCAGCTTGAGCCAGTCCCGGCTGGGGCCCTTGTCGGCAGGGCCGGTGAGGATCTCGATGATCTCGCCGGTGACCACCTTGTGGTCGATGGGCACGATATGGCTGTTGACCTTGGCGCCCACCATCCGGTTGCCCACCGCCGAATGGATGGCATAGGCAAAGTCAATGACGCTGGCCCCGGCGGGCAGGTTGATCACGTCCCCCTTGGGGGTGAAGGCGAACACCTCTTCGGGCAGCAGATCGCTCTTGATATCCCGCAGAAGGTCCCCCGCGTCGGCACTGTCCCGCTGGCTTTCCAGCAGCTGGCGCACCCAGGCGAGCCGTTCTTCCAGGGGGTTCTTGCCCTGGATGCCCTCCTTGTATTTCCAGTGGGCAGCCACGCCGTACTCGGCCATCTGATCCATCTCCTTGGTGCGGATCTGCACCTCGAAGGGGATGCCCTCATGCCCGATGACGGTGGTGTGCAGGGACTGGTACATGTTGGGCTTGGGGGTGGAGATATAGTCCTTGAACCGGTTGGGGATAGGGTGGAACATATCATGGATAACGCCCAGGGCGTTGTAGCATTCCGCCACCGTATCCAGGATGATGCGCACCGCGTAGATGTCGTAGATCTCATCAAAGGAGCGGTTCTGCACAAAGGTCTTGCGGTAGATGCCGTAGACGCTCTTGACCCGGCTCTTCATATGGGCATCGTGGATGCCGTTTTCTTCCAGGTGCTTCTGGATGACCGCCGAGATGTTCTTCAGGAACTCCTCGCCGTTTTTCTGGTCCAGCAGGCTGCGGATCTCGGCATAGCCCACCGGGTCCAGGAACTGCAGGCTCCGGTCTTCCAGCTCCTCCTTGATATTGCTGATGCCCAGCCGGTGGGCGATGGGGGCGTAGACCTCCATGGTCTCCAGGGCCTTATCCCGCCGCTTCTGTTCGGGCCAGGCATCGCCGGTGCGCATGTTGTGCAACCGGTCGCAGAGCTTGATGATCATGACCCGCACGTCCTGGCTCATGGCCAGCAGCATCTTGCGGATGCTCTCGGCCCGCTGCTCCTCCACCGAGGAAAACTGCATCTTGGTGAGCTTGGTGACACCATCCACCAGCCGCATCACACCCGGGCCGAACTTGCTCTCGATGGTGGAAAGGTCCACCGAGGTGTCCTCCACCACATCGTGGAGCAGGCCGGCCTCCACGCTTTCGGAATCCATCCCCAGCTCCACCAGGAGCTTTGCCACATTGAGGGGGTGGCTGATATAGGGTTCACCGCTGCGGCGCTTCTGGTCGGCGTGGGCCTCATTGGCCAGGTTGTAGGCCGCGGTGATGTTTTCCATGTTATAGCCGCGGCCGGATTCTTCCAATGCTTTTTTCAGATCTTCAAAGGTCATATAGGTAGGACTCATCTTGATACCTCCAAGCTGTGCAGGATGGGCGCGCTGGCAAGATCCTTCTTTTCGGTGGTGCGCACCGCCCTGTACACGGACGCCTGCTCATCCCGGGCCAGCTCCACCAGATTGAGCTGGCGCAGGGCGCACAGGCCCGCCAATATTTTGCCGGTGCGGCCCTCGCCCAGGCGGGCGAAAAGGGGCTGCAGATCCTCGGCCGGTACCCCGCCGGCCCGGATCTCCCGGTAAACCGCGGCCACATCCTCCCGGCTGGGCCGCAGCAAGGATTTTTCCTGTTCATTCAGGGCCGCCTGCCCTTCCAGCGCCCGGAAAAGCGCCGCCTGCCGGGGCACCTCATCGGTCTGGCCGGCCGGGCGCAGGGCCCGCAGCCGCCCCGAAAGCATGGGGCCGCTGCGCCCCTGGTAGACGCTCACCGTGAGGGCCGCGTCCACCCGGTCGCCCACCCGGTAGGGCAGCTGCTCGGGCTGCACCCCGAAATAGGCCGCATACAGGCTGACCCCGTCCTGGGTCAGGCGAAGGCGGGAGTGCTTCTCCCCCGCCGGATAGATCCCTGTGATCTCCAACCCCCGGGCCAGAAAGCTGGGGGTAGGGTTGCCCTGGCCGTAGGGTTCCAGGGCGTGGAGGGCCAGAACCCCCTCCATATCCAGCTGGTTCAGGCGAACTTCCAGATCCAGCTCCAGGGGAGGCAGCTGGGGCACCGGGCAGGTGGCCAGGGCCCAGGCGTTGAGCCGGCGGCGCAGCTCCTCCAGATTTTCCCGCCGCACCGTGAGGCCCGCCGCCAGGGCGTGGCCCCCGTACCGCACCAGCAGATCGGCGCAGCCGGCCAGGGCGTCGTGCAGGTTGAGCCCCGGGACGCTCCGCCCCGAGCCTCTCCCCTCCTCCCCCTGCAGGGAGAGCACCAGGGCAGGGCGGCCGTACTGTTCCACCAGGCGGCTGGCCACAATGCCGATGACGCCGGGGTGATAATCCTCCCCCCAGACCACCAGCACCCGGTCGTTCTGCCGGCCGGGTTCCTCTTCCAGCTGGCGGCGTACCTGGGCCAGAATGCGGCCTTCCTCTTCCTGCCGGGCCTGATTGCTGCGGCAGAGCTCTTCGGCCAGGGCCTGAGCCCGGTCGTAGTCCTCGCAGAGCAAAAGGCTGAGGGCGTTGGAGGCTTTTCCCATCCGGCCCGCCGCGTTCAGCCGGGGGGCCAGGATATAGCTGACATTTTCGGCGGAAATATCCTTATCCCCCAGCCCGGAGGCCTGGATCAGGGCCCGCAGTCCGGGACGGTCCGGGTTCTGCAGGCTTTGCACGCCCCAGCGCACCAGGGTGCGGTTCTCGCCCCGCAGGTCCATCACGTCGGCAATGGTGCCGATGGCCGCCAGGTCCCCGCAGAATTCCAGCAGCTCCCCGGGGTCGCAGCCATCCAGGGCGGCGCAGAGCTTGAAGGCTACCCCCGCCCCGCACAGGCTCTTGCAGGGGCTTTGGTCGTCGGCCCGCATGGGATCCACCACGGCCACCGCCGGGGGCAGCTGCTCGGGGGGCAGGTGGTGGTCGGTGATGACCAGGTCCACCCCCAGCTGGGCGGCCAGCTGAGCCTCGGCCAGGGCCGAGATGCCGTTATCCACCGTGATGATGAGGGAAAAGCCCTTTTCGGCCGCAGTGCGCACCGCCTTTTCCGAAAGGCCGTAGCCCTCCCCTTCCCGGCTGGGCAGCATACATTTCACATTGGCCCCCATCCCCCGCAGATGGTCGGCCAGAAGGGCGGTGGCAGTAACCCCGTCCACATCATAATCCCCAAAAATGAGGATATTCTCTCCCCCGTCCACCGCCTGCAGGATCCGGGCCACCGCCTTATCCATATCCTTGAGCAGGAAGGGGTCGCTGAGGGGGGTGTTTTCCAGCAGGATCTCGTTGGCCTGAGCCTCGCTTTCCACCCCCCGGGCCGCCAACAGCCGCGCCAGCAGCGGCGGCAGTCCCATCTGTTTTTCCAAAAGCTGCAGGGCCTTTTGGCTGGCCCCGCACACTTTCCAACTGCGATATTCCATGCAATTCCCTTCCCGTTTTGCCCCGTGCCCTTCCCGGGCGGCTTGCTTTAAAGGGCTACTTCCCCGTATTTTGCCAGAATGGCCCGGGCCACCCGCAGCCCGTCCACGGCGGCGCTGACAATGCCGCCCGCATAGCCTGCCCCCTCGCCGCAGGGGTAAAGCCCCTCCAGCTGGCGGCAGGCAAATTCCTCGTTCCGTTCCAGGCGCACCGGGCTGGAGGTTCGGGTCTCCACACCGGTGAGCACCGTATCCGCCGCCCCGTAACCGGGCAGGCGCTTATCAAAATCCGCCAGGCCCCGGCGCAGCAGCCCGGCCAGTTCCCCGGGGAAAAGCTCGCCCATCCGGCAGGCCCGTACCCCCCGGGCATAGCTGGGCTGCACACGGCCCAGTTCCAGCCGGCCCCGGTCCTCCAAAAAGCTGCCCAGGGTCTCGGCCGGGGCGGTATAATCTCCGCCGCCGGCCCGGAAGGCGGCCTGCTCCAGCTGGCGCTGGAAGCCGATGGCCCGGCGGGGGTCCTGGCCGAAATCCCGGCCGTCCACGCTCACCACCACTGCCGCGTTGGCGTTGGCGCCGTCCCGGGCGTGGTAGCTCATGCCGTTGGTGACCACACCGCCTTCTTCGCTGGCAGCGGGCACCACCTGGCCCCCCGGGCACATACAGAAAGTATAGACACACCGCTCGCCGTAATGCCGGCTGAGCTGATATTCCCCTCTGGGCAGGGCAGGGTGACCCGCCGCGGCATGGTAGAGCCCTTCTTCTATGGAAGATTGCAGGTGCTCGGCCCGCACCCCCACCGAAAAGGGTTTGCAGGTGAGGGTAAGGCCCTGCTCCATCAGCATATCAAAAGTATCCCGGGCGGAATGGCCCACTGCCAGGATCAGGACTTCGCAGGGGATCTGGCCCTGACTGGTCTGCACCCCGCACAGCCGCCCCTCCCGGCGGATCAGGCCGGTGAGCCGGGTATCAAAGAGGACCTCGCCCCCCAGGGCCTGGATCTCGCCCCGGATGGAGCGGATCACATCCCGCAGCTTGTCGGTGCCCACATGGGGCTTCTGGCGCACCGCAATATCGGCCGGGGCGCCGTGTTCCAGCAGGATGCGGGTAACAAAGCCGCACAGCTCATCCCCGATGCGGGTGGTGAGCTTGCCGTCCGAAAAGGTGCCGGCGCCCCCTTCCCCAAACTGGATATTGGCCTGGGGGTCCAGCGGGCCGCCTCCGAAGAAGCGATCCACCGCCTCCACCCGTTTTTCCAGGCAGGGGCCCCGTTCCAGCACCAGGGGGCGCAGGCCCTGGCGGGCCAGCAGCAGGGCCGCAAAGAGCCCTGCGGGTCCGAGACCGCAGACCACCGGCCGGTGGGCCAGCTTTTCGGTGCCCCGCAACAGCTCCAGCGGCTTTTGGCGGATTACAGCAACGCAGGGCGCAGACCCAGCGAAGGCCGTTTCTGCACCCTTGTCTTTCAGCGTCACCGCCACCGTATAGACCAGCCGTGGGCTGCCGTGCCGGGCGTCCACCGAAATTTTGGAAATCTCCGCCCCTTCCACCAGGCGGCGGGAGAGGCGGAGCGTCTTGAGCGCGCTTTCCACTGCCTGCCCCTGGGGGGCAGACAGCGGAAGGCGTATGTCACGAACAAAAATCATAAACGTCCTTTTAGTTGGAGGTGATATCGCACTGCACCGTGTAGGAGCCGATGGCGAAGATGCCGGAAGAAGAGGGAACGTAGATCTGCACCGCCACCGTCTGCTGGCCCACCGCCACCTGGATATCTTCGGCGTCGATCTGGGCCACCACGCTGGAGGCGGAAAGCTTTTCAATCTCCTCCTTGGGGCCCACCAGGGTCACATTGCTGATGCTGCGGCTGCGCACATTGATCTGATAGTTGGCGGGCACATTGATGGCCCGGATGTTGCTCACATTCAGGGTCTTTTGGGCCAGCCCCGAGGAATCAAAGCTGAGGGTGACCGAGGTGAGGTTTTCCTGGCTGACGATGCCGTCGGGCAGGTTGACGTTGAGCTGATAATCCTTATCCATGGCGAAAGTGGACAGATCGAAGTAGCCCACCGACAGCTCGGTCAGGTTGGAGATAATGCTGGCCGGGCCGGATACTTCCAGGGTTTTCCGGGAGAGGGCGTAGGGCAGCGAGGCAATGTCAAAGCCGGGCGGGGTGTTGATGAACTCCACCGCCAGGGGCAATTCGGCCAGCTGGTGCACCGAGAGCTGCACCTCGGCATTCTGGCTGGGAAGGGTGGTGTACTTGAGAGGTACTTCCAGCCCTTCTTTGTTGAGCACCTGCAGCTTGACCGGGATGTTCCGGCTGCTGTCGATCTCCTCATCCACTTCCACCACGGCCACGATCTTGTCGATCTGCTCGATCTCACTGGTGGGGCCGGAAACGGTCACCGAGGAGGGAGAACTGCTGGTCTTGTTGAGCACATAGCCCTCGGCCATCTTCAGGTCGGTGGCTTCCACCGTCACCGGGATATCCTTGGTCTCCACCGTGTCAAAGACCACATCCACCGTGGTGGCCTCGCCGGGGGCCAGTTCCAGGGTGACCCGGTTTTCCAGCTGGGAATTGGTGATCTTGACCACCAGGCTGAGGGTGGCCTCCCCCGCCGACTTGACGGCGGTGTAATCCGGGTAGACCACATAGTCGCTGGAACTGAGGGTGCCCAGCACCGAGCCGTCCCCCGAAGCCCGCAGGTTCACGGTGGCGGAGGTTTCGTTGATGATATCCAGCCCCAGGGCGGTGTACTTGGCGGAATCGTAATCGAAATTCACCTGTACGTTTCGGATGGGGATGTCGGTATCCGGCCGGATGAACAGGGTGACCACCGACCAGATAAAGACGGCGATGATCAGGGAGATCGCCACCAGGATGCGGGGGTCATCCAGCAGGGCCGAGATCTTACGTTTTTTCTTCATTGGCTTTTCTCCTGCCGAAGAAACGGCTTTGGGAATTTTTTTCCGGTTCGGAGGGGGCAATATCCTCTTCCAGCAGGTTGTACAGGCTCTGGCGGTCCAGCCGGCGGATCAGTACCCCGTTTTTGGCCAGGGAGATGATGCCGGTCTCCTCGCTGACCACCACGATCACCGCGTCGGAGTTTTCGCTCATGCCCAGGGCCGCCCGGTGCCGTGTGCCCATATCCTTGCCGATTTCCAGGTTGTTGGAAAGGGGCAAAAGGCAGCCCGCCGCCTTGAGCATGCCGTCCCGCACCACCACGGCGCCGTCGTGCAGAGGGGTGCCCTCATAGAAGATGGTCCCCAGCATCTCGCAGTTCACGTCCGCGTTCAGCGGGGTGCCGGTACGGATGATCTCGGAAAGATTGACCCGCCGTTCCAACACAATGAGGGCCCCGGTGTGGGTATCGCTGAGCTGCTCGGCCGCGTCACAGATGGCCACCGCAGCCTTCTTCCACTGGGCCCGCAGGGAGGGATCGGTGCGCTGGAACCGAAAGAGGGTGGAGACCCACACATCGGTGCGGCCCAGCTTTTCCAGGGCCCGGCGAAGCTCGGGCTGGAACATGACCACCATGGCCAGAAAGCCCAGCTGAAGGATGTTGTCCAGGATCCAGGTGACGGTGCGCAGATCGAAATAGCGGGCAAAACCGTAGGTAAACAGCAAAAACAGCGCGCCCTGGGCGATCTGGCCGGCACGGGTCTTGCGGACAAAGATGATGACCTCGTAGACCACAAAGGCTACGATGATAATATCCAGCACGTCGGAAGGCGTTATGGATTTGAAATTATAGACCACCGTACTGAAGGTATCTCCCAGTTTATCCAAAAAGCACCCTCCTCCTTTGTACCCGCCAAAAAAAGGGCAGAAAGCCCCCCGGGCGGCATTTACAGCAAAAATTATACCACATTTCCCGCCAAAAGAAAACGTCCCTGCGGATTTCTCTTTCCCCTGCCCCGCGCCCGGGTGTGCCGGGTGCAAAAGAGGGCAAAAAGGCGGGCCTCCCCGGCAAAAAAGGGGACGGCCCGCCGATGATTCCGGGATTTTACCGGGTGATGAGGGCCACCGCATGGGCGGCGATGCCCTGGCCCAGGCCGGTGAAGCCCAGGCCCTCCTCGGTGGTGGCCTTGATGTTCACCTGCCCCGGCTCTGCCCCCAGCCGGGCGGCAATATTGCGGCCCATGGCCTCGATGTGGGGGGCCAGCTTGGGCGCCTGGCAAAGGATGGTGGCGTCCAGATTTTCCAGCTTCCAGCCCTCCTTTTCCAGCAGAGCACGGACCTCTTCCATCAGTTTCAGGCTGTCGGCCCCCTTATAGGCCGGGTCGCTGTCCGGGAAATGGCGGCCGATGTCCCCCAGGGCGGCGGCGCCCAGCAGGGCATCCATCACCGCGTGGGCCAGCACGTCCGCGTCGGAATGGCCCAAAAGCCCCTTTTCGTAGGGGATGTTGACCCCGCCCAGGATGAGGGGCCGGCCCTCTACCAGTTTGTGTACGTCGTAGCCATGGCCGATGCGCATCTGCCTGTCCTCCCTCAAATCTTCCGGTGTGGTGATCTTGAAATTGGCGTAATCCCCCGGGGTGAGCAGCACCGGCCGCCCTGCCTGCTCAAAGAGCTGGCAGTCGTCGGTCAAATCTGCCCCATCGGCGGCCCGGGCCGCTTCCAGGTAGGCCGCCCGGTCAAAGCACTGGGGCGTCTGCACCGCAAAGAGGGCGCTGCGGGGGGGCGTTGCCTCTACAAATTCCCCGCTGGTCTGCTTGATGGTATCCTTCACCGGCACGGCCGGGGCCGCCGCCCCGCACCGGAAGGCCCCTTCCAGGGCCTGGCGGATGACCTCTTCGCTCACAAAAGGCCGGGCCCCGTCATGGATGGCCACCCACCGGCCCCGGGCCGCCTGTACACCGTTCAGAACACTGTGGGCCCGGGTATCCCCGCCCCGCACCAGCCGCACAGGCTTGCGGCAGCCCCCGGCCAGCCGGGCAGCCAGGGTCTGGTCCTGGCCGGTGACCAGGATGATCTCCTCCACCATGGGATGACTGTCGAAGGCTTCCAGGCTACGGGCAAGCACCGTCTTGCCCTGCCAGCAGTAGCTGAGCTTGTCAAAGCCCATCCGCCGGGAAGAGCCCGCCGCCACGATCACCGCGCTCACGCGGATTTTCTGTTCTCCGTCCACGGCTCATTCTCCTTTTTCCAGTTCCTCAAAATATTCATCCAGGTAAGAAAGGCGCAGAAGGGTAAATTCGCAGATGGCCTCGTAGGTATCCTCCGGCTCTCCTTCGCCCCAGTTCTCCCTTTCCCGGATCAGGGCGCCGCTCTCTTCCAGCCGGTTCTGGCTTTCCGTGAGAAGGCCGATCACCGACTCGTCGCTGAACACCCCTGCCCGCAGCTGCTTCCAGCGGCGCAGCAGTTCCCCGTTGCCCGCCTGGCTCTGGGCCAGGGCCGGCAGCTGGGTATCCACCATGTAGTCATCGCCGCAAGCTTCATCTCTCCCCAGGATGAGGGAGGCCGTGCTGTTCATGGTTCCGTCGTTGTTGCAGGCCCGCCAGCCATTGCCGAAGGTCTGATCCAGATCCCAGGGAATATAGGTGATCTTCCATCCGGTATTGGTCTTTTGGGCATAATAATAGTTGTTGTTGGTGAGGTTATCCCAGCCGAAAATCACCTGCCGGAACAGGGAAACATCAATAAGATTGCTGCGCTCGCACCAGGCGTCGATTGTTTCCGGATCGGTATCCGGCTGGTGCATCAGGCTGATAAAACTGCGCAGGGGCTGCCAGGGGTCCTCCATATCTTCCGGGAAGAACTCCACCGACAGCTTGGCCGTATGCTTGTTGATCTTGAGGTAGACGGGGTTCCAGGAATACTCGGTCTCCCCGTCCTGCCAGGCCCAGCGATCCTCTTCCACCAGGATCTCATATTCGCCCTCCTGCCAGCCCAGGCCCAGGATGTACTCAAATTCCTCCTCGGTGGGCCAGCGGTGACCGCTGGATTTATACAGGACGTCCTGACTGGAAGCATCCAGCTGCTTGCGGTCGATGGGTTCCTGCAGGCCATACACACCCAGATACTGTTCGTCCGCCACCAGCTCCACATAGGCGCACCGGCTGCCCGCCTCATCGGCAGGGTTATCGGCGGCCACCTGGTTCCACAGGGCCAGGCCGGTTTTCTCGCGGATCCGGCTGTCGTCGACCGACAAGGCGTTCAAGATCCATGTTTCGTCACTGCGCAGCCCGCACAGGCTTTCTTTCCGTTCGCCTCCCTTGGAATCCAGCAGATCCATCCGGAAGGATTTCTTAGCCGCATAGCGGGAGGAATTGCCCCGGATCCGGCTGTGCATCCGGCTGGTGAGGATGCGGTAGCCGCTGTTGCCGTCGCCGGGGTCAAAAATAGTCACCGTGCCGTCATATTCTCCTTTCAGCACGCTGCCGTCGATGGTATCCCATTGCTGGGGCGAATCCAGATGCCAGCTGATCATGGCCATGCCGGTGGCCACCAGATAGCCCTTATCCAGCAGCTGGCCATCCCGGCTCAGCACCACATACCGGAAGGGATGATTCTCCCGTATGGCCCCCTGCTTATCCTCCATCCACTCATCCCGGATGAAATACAGCCGGCAGCCATTCCCCGCCTGCAGCCCTCCCTGCCATTCGGAAGTCTGCAGGCTCTGGGGCAGAAACGTGACATCGGAAGCGCTGTTCCGGGGCAGCGCTGTGCCCTGCAGGGTAAGAGAACAGGCCTGAACGGGGGTTTGGCCCCAATATTCCTCGCCCTGTTCCGCTTCCAGGATCCGAGCCCCCAGGAAGGTGTTCCGATCCAGCCGAATCGCGAACAGAACGCAGGCCAGCAGTGCCAGCAGGCACAGCAGGAGAAGCCATTTTTTCTGAATCTGTTTTTTCATATGCACCTTTCCGCCGCGCGTATTTTATGGTCTTGCTTGCCCGGGGCATTTTTTTAAGTATAACACAGGGCCGGGCGGATAACAATTCCGCCCGGCCCCGCTTTTGCGCAAAAATCAGGATTTCTTCTTTTCTGCCTGCCGCACTGGCTGCTTCAGGCCCTTTTCTGCTTTTTATCCAGCCGCATCCTGTCGGCGATCATGGCAATGAACTCGGAATTGGTGGGTTTGCCCCGCAGGTTGTGGATGGTGTAACCGAAATAGCTGTTGAGGGTATCCACATCGCCCCGATCCCATGCCACCTCGATGGCGTGGCGGATGGCCCGCTCCACCCGGGAGGGGGTGGTGCCGTTCTGCTTGGCAATTTCCGGGTAAAGGCGCTTGGTCACCGCGTTGATGTACTCGGGGTCGTCCATGGTAAGGAGGATGGCATTGCGCAGGAACTGATAGCCCTTGATGTGGGCCGGCACCCCGATCTGGTGCAGGATCTCGGTGACGGTGACCTCGTCGCTCTCATCCGGGAATGCCTGGACACGGGCCGGGGAGGCCATTTTTACCACCCGGGCTGCCAGCACCTGATGGTCGAAGGGCTTGACGAAGTAGAAGGCAAAGCCGCTGTCCATCAGTTCCCCTTCCATCTGCTCGCTCTGGAAGGTGCCCATGACCAGGAATACCGTGCCGCTACCGGCGGCCTCCTCATAGCGCTGCTTGATGGTGATGGCATCCAGCCCGGGCATGAAGGCATCCAGCAGGGCCACCTGGGGCCGCACCTGCAGCAGGCTTTTCAGGGCCTTTTCGCCCTCCTTCTCACAGACGGTCACCTCCACCCCCTTCTGCTCCAGAGCCTGACGGCACAGGGATGTGAAGGGCTCGCCGGTCTCGTTCATGACAAATCTGATTTTTTCCATTGTAATATCCTCCAATGTTTGTGTTTCCCTCAACGTTGGTAATATTACCATATTTTACCAACTGATGCAAGCCGATCAGCCGGGATTTTTCCATTTTTTTGGCAATTTCGTTTTCCCTTTTTTGACATCCCCAGACCAAAAAAAACACAAAAACGGGGCGCAGCGACAAACTGCGTCCCGTTTTTCTCTCTTTTTCAGCCGAAAAAGCTCACCTGGTTGCTTTCGGGCAGATTGCCCAGCGCCCCCACCGAGCGCAGGGTCTCCATCACCGAGCTGGAAACGCCGCTGGCCATCTGCAGTTCCTCAATGGAGAGGTACTCGCCGCTGGCGGCGGCCTTTTCCAGGGCGATGGCTGCCGCCTCGCCCACCCCTTTCAGGGCGGTGAAAGGCAGGCGGACCTTGCCGTCCTCCACCATATAGCGGGTGGCCCGGCTCTTGCCCAGCTGGATGGGCAGGAAGCTGTAGCCCCGCTGCAGCATCTCGTTCACCAGCTGGAGAGATACCTGGATATCCTCGTTCTTGGCGGTCTTTTCCTCCTTGAGGCGGGCGTCGATCTCCTTGAGGTGCTGCCAGGCCACGCTCTTGCCGCCCACGGCCGCCTCATAGTCGATGTCATCGCCCCGAACAGTGAAATACACCGCATAGAAGGCCTGGGGATGATAGACCTTATACCACATCATCCGGATGGCCGCGATCAGGTAGGCCACCGCATGGGCCTTGGGGAACATATACTTGATCTTGCGGCAGGAATCCATATACCATTCCGGCACGTCATGTTCCCGCATGGCCTCCTCGGCCCCCTCGGGGAAGCCGTTCTTGGCCACCTTGCCCTTTCGGGTCAGCTCCATGATGTTGAAGGCCAGCTTGGGTTCCAGCCCCTTGTGGAGCAGGTAGGTCATGATGCTGTCACGGCAGCCGATCACCTCGGAAATGGTGCAGGTGCCGCTCTTGATGAGATCCTGGGCGTTGCCGTTCCACACGTCGGTGCCGTGGGAAAGGCCCGAGATCTGGATCAGGTCGCTGAAGCTCTTGGGCTGGGCTTCCAGCAGCATCTGGCGCACAAAGGGGGTGCCCAGCTCGGGGATGCCGAAGGTGCCGGTCTTGCTGCCGATCTGCTCTTCGGTGACGCCCAGGGCCGCCGGCGAAGTAAGCAGGCTGATCACGTCCGGGTCGTTCATGGGCACCTGCTCCACCGGGATGCCGGTGAGCTCCTCAAAATACTTGTACATGGTGGGCACATCGTGGCCCAGCTCGTCCAGCTTGAGGAGGGTGTCGTGAAGGTATTTGAATTCAAAGTGGGTGGTGAGCACCCCTTTTTCCCGGTCATCGGCCGGGTGCTGGATGGGGCAGAAATCGTAGATCTCGTTGGTGGAGGGCACCACCACCATGCCGCCGGGGTGCTGGCCGGTGGTGCGCTTGACCCCGGTGCAGCCCAGGGCCAGGCGGGTCTCCTCGGCGTGGTTGACGGTGCGGCCCCGCTCCTCCAGATATTTCTTCACATAGCCGAAGGCGGTCTTATCCTGCAGGCCCGAAACGGTGCCCGCCTTAAAGACGAATTCCTTGCCGAAGAGTTCCTCGGTATAGCGGTGCACCGTGCTCTGGTATTCGCCCGAGAAGTTCAGGTCGATATCCGGCTCCTTGTCTCCGTAGAAGCCCAGGAAGGTCTCGAAGGGGATGTCGTGGCCGTCCACCAGCATCTTGGAGCCGCATTCCGGGCAGTTTTTATCCGGCAGGTCGAAGCCGTCCCCCACACTGCCGTCGGTGATGAACTCGCTGTGCTTGCACTTGGGGCAAAGGTAGTGGGGCGGCAGGCTGTTCACCTCGGAAATGCCCGAGAAGTGGGCCACTGCCGAAGAGCCCACCGAACCACGGCTGCCCACCTGGTAGCCCCCCGCGTTGGAGAAGGCCACCAGCTTGACCGCGATCACATACAGCACCGCATAGCCGTGGCCGCAGATGGAATCCAGCTCTTTCTGGAGCCGTTCCTCCACCAGCTTGGGCAGAGGGTCGCCGTAGGCGGCCTTGGCGTGTTCCCAGGTGGCGCTGCGGAGCTGCTCCTCGGCGCCCTCGATGGAGGGCGGATAGGTGCCCCAGGGAATGGCCCGGAAGGAACCGTCGATCCGGTCGGCCAGAAGGTTGGGGTTGGTGACCACCACCTCCATGGCCTTTTCCCTGCCCAGATACTCGAATTCCTTGAGCATATCCTGGGTGGTGCGGAAATAGAGGGGCGGCTGGTTGTCCGCATCCTTGAAGCCATTGCCGGCCTGAAGGATGGAGCGGTAGATGGCGTCCTCCGGCTCCTGGAAATGCACGTCGCCGGTAGCTACCACCGGCTTGTTCAGCGCTTCGCCCAGCCGTACCACCGTGCGGTTGAACTCCCGGATCTGCTCGGGGGAATCCACGATTTTTTCCCGCACCATGTACATATTGTTGCCCACCGGCTGGATCTCGAGAAAATCGTAGTAGGAGGCGATCTGTTTGAGCTGCTCGAAGCTGCGCCCTTCCACAATCGCCTTGTAAAGTTCACCTGCTTCACAGGCAGAACCGATGAGCAGACCCTCCCGGTACTGGTTCAGAAGGCTGCGGGGAACCCGGGGCCGCTTGTGGAAGTACTTGGTGTGGGCCTCGCTGACAATGCGGTAGAGATTTTTCAGGCCTACCTGGTTTTTCACCAGGATGATCAGGTGGTGATACTTCTTTTTCAGCACCTCCCGGTTACCGCCCAGGCCGGTGTTGATGTCCTCCACCGAGGTGATGGCTTTCAGGTTCAGGTCTTCCAGCATCTTGCAGAAGACCCGGGCCAGGGCGGCGGCGTCCTCGTCGGCCCGGTGATGGCGGAATTCCTCCAGTTCCAGGTGCTTATTGAGGGCGTCCAGCCTGTAGCTGTACAGGCCCGGGTAGAGGGCCTGAGCCATGGAAAGGCTGTCGATATAGGGCGGGTCGTATTCCAGCCCCTCGCCGGCGGCAGCCTGGGCCAGCACCCGCATATCAAAGCCGTGGGCATTGTGGGCCACCAGTATATCCTTGCCCGCAAACTCCATAAAGGCCCGCAGGGCCTGGCCGGGAGAGGGGGCGTCCTGCACCATATCGTCGGTGATGCCGGTGAGCTCCACCACCTTGGCGGGGATGGGCTTGCCCGGGTTGACAAAGGTGGCAAAGCTATCGGTGATCTGCCCGTTCTCCACCGTCACCGCGCTGATCTGGGTGAGAGGGTCGATGAGGGGGTTGAGGCCGGTGGTCTCGGTGTCAAAGACCACGAACCGCTGGTTCAGCCCACCCTTGGCCTGACCATAAAGCACCGGGATCATATCGTCCACAAAATAGGCCTCGCAGCCGTAGAGCAGCTTGAAGTCCGGGTCTTTTTTCTTGATAGCGTCGGCGGCCAGGGTGGCTTCCGGGTACCCCTGCACCACTCCATGGTCGGTGATGGCCAGGGCCTTGTGGCCCATCCGGTGGGCCACCCGGACGATCTCGCCCGGGTCGCAGAAGCCGTCCATGCTGCTGAGCTTAGTATGCAGGTGGAGCTCCACCCGCTTTTGTTCGGCGGTATCCTCCCGGGCCTTGCGCTCCACGATCATCACATCATAGGGGTAGATCACATAGTCCCGCTCATATTTATCGAAGGCGCAGTCTCCCCGCACCACCAGGGTGGAGCCGTTCTTGATGCCATCCCATTTGGCTGCGTGCTCGTCGTCCTCGCTCTGGGCCCGCACCTTCAGGTTGATGGAACCGGTGTAGTCGGTGATGGAGACCGAATAGATCTTTTTGAAGTTGCCCTTGACCTCGCTGGCGAACACATCGCCCCAGACGGTGACCTTGCCGCCCTCGCCTCCCACCTGCTTGAGGGGGGTGAGGCCCGCAGGCTTGAAGGCCTTGCCCCAGAACACGGTGGCGGGCTTGTCCGTCAGGGCCACCCCCGGCAGGGTGACGGTGGGGCCCGAGGGGGCCGAGGCCTTGAACTGGACGGCCGGCACCTTCTCCTTCATCCGCTTTTCCCAGTCCTCGGGCTTGATTTTTTCGTCCAGCCGCAGCCGGACGGTGGGGCGCACGCCGGTGCGCTCGGCCAGCCGGTCGGCCAGCTTGCCGGGAAAACCGATGCTGTCCAGGATGCCCTTGCCGGTGGGGATGGTGAGGTCCAGGTCGGTATTTTCCAGTTCCAGCTTGGCATGATCCAGGAAGCCGTTGACCGGCAGGCCCTCTTCCTTCATCTCGTCGATCATCTCAAAGACGGATTCCCGGGTGATCTGGGGGAAGGCAAAATAATTGTGCACCCGCAGCTCAAAACCGGCGAATTCATCCTTTAAAGAGAGGGCCAGGCGCTCACACTGCGCCCGGCCCAGAGGGGCAGCGCTGCGCAGGTCGATCACGGCCTGCCGGCTGCCCCGTTTCAGTTCTACTTTTTCTACCAGCACCTGGCCAAAGCTGCGGCAGAATTCCTCGTCTGCCCCAAACTGGGGCCAGAGCTGGGTAACAAGTGGTTTCACCCGGACGCTTCCTTTCCCTTGCGGGCAGGCCCTGGGCGCTGCCCCTTACAGTTTATAGATCTCTTCCACCAGTTGGCCCACGATATCGCCCCGCAGCATCCGGATCTTTTCGCCCCGGATGAAGAGCAGGGCCTCGTTCTTGCCGCCGGCAATGCCGATGTCCGCCTCCCGGGCTTCCCCGGGGCCGTTCACCACGCAGCCCATCACGGCCACTTTTATGGGCTTTTTGTAGCCCCGCAGCCGCTTTTCCACCTCTTCGGCAATGGCCGCCACCTGGATGTTGGTGCGCCCGCAGGTGGGGCAGCTGATGATCTCGGGCCCGCCCACCGGGTGGCCGGCCGCCCGCAGGATGTCAAAGCCTGCCTGCACTTCCTTTTCCGGCTCGTCGGTGAGGGAGACACGCAGGGTATCGCCGATGCCTTCCAGCAAAAGGCCCCCGATGCCCATGCCCGATTTGATCAGGCCCATCCGGTAGGTGCCCGCCTCGGTGACTCCCAGATGCAGGGGGTAATCGCACCGCTCGCTAAGCATCCGGTAGGCCTGCATCATGGTGGGCACGTTGCTGGACTTGATGGAGATGACAATGTTGTTGAAATCGTGCTTTTCCAAAAGGCGCACATGGTACAAGGCGCTTTCCACCAGGGCCTCGGGCACCGGTGCGCCGTACTTGGCCAGGATGTTCTTTTCCAGGCTGCCGGCATTGACCCCGATGCGGATGGGGATGTTTTTGGCGTTGCAGGCCCGGGCCACCGCCCGCACGTTCTCGTCCTCTCCGATATTGCCCGGGTTGATGCGGATCTTATCCGCCCCTGCGTCCACACAGGCCAGGGCGATGCGGTAGTCAAAATGGATATCCGCCACAAAGGGAATATCCACCGCCGACTTCACCGCATCCACCACCCGCACATCCTCCAGGCTGGGCACGCTGGCCCGCAGGATCTGGCAGCCGGCCTCGGCCACCCGTTTTGCCTGGGCCACATTGCCCTCGATATCCTTGATGGGCACGCAGAGCATGGTCTGCACCGCCACCGGGTGATTGCCGCCGATGGTGAGATTGCCGATCTTTACTTCCCGCTTTACTTTTCTCATAATTCCGTCCTTTTTTAGGTAAGCCGCAAAACGTCCTGGAAGGTGACGAACACCATCAATGCCATAAGCAGGGCCATGCCTGCCATGTTGATAAAGCTTTCCGCCTTTTTGGGCACCGGGCGGCGGGCGATTCCTTCGGCCACCAGCAGCACCAGCCTTCCCCCATCCAGTGCCGGGAAAGGCAACAGATTGAAGATACCCAGGTTGACGGTGATCAGGGCCATCAGGCTGAACAGGTCCTTCCAGCCATAGCTGACCGCCGTGTTGATGGCGCTGACAATGCCCACCGGGCCGGAAAGGTCGTTGACGCTCACCCGGCCCCGGGCCAGGTCTACCAGAGAAGAGACGACCAGCTGCCCGTAATAGAGGGTCTGGCTGAAGGCCTCCTTGATGACCGCCACCGGTGTTTTTTCAACGGCATAGACCCGGAAGCCCAGCACCATGGTCACCGAGCCGTCCTCCTGGGTCTGGGTATCAAAGGTAACGCCGGGCACCGAGACCTTCTGGTCGTCCCGCTTCACCACAAAATCGGCGGTATAATTTTCGGTGCGGGAGAGCTCATACAGGATATCCCCCGCCACAAAACACCGGTGGCCGTTCACCGAAAGGATCACGTCATCCACCTGCAGGCCGCTGGCCTGGCTGGAAGCGCCCTCGGTGAAATCGTGGATCTGCCGACTGGTGATATAGGGCTGGCTGCTCACCAGGATGAGCAGGATCAGAAAGCCCAGCACAAAGTTCATGATCGCGCCGGCGGCCACCACCGCCATCCGCCGCGGCACCGAGACCTCCCCGAAGGGGCGGCCGGGAGGTACTTCCATCGCCAGCTGGTCGGGCTCTCTCTGGCCCGGCAGCCGGAACAGCCCCCGGGGCGGGCCGGAGGGTTCTTCCTCCTCCTCTTCTTCCTCTCCGTTCTCCCCTTCCATGCTCACATAGCCGCCGATGGGCAGCAGCCGCAGGCTGTACTGGATGCCGTTTTTCACCCAGCAGACCAGGGCCGGGCCCATCCCGATGGAAAACTCGTTCACCCGGATGCCGCAGCGGCGGGCCGTCCAGTAATGGCCGAACTCATGGATGAGGATAACAACGCTGAATACAAAGATGGACGCTATTGTGGTGATGATCACCGACATGAATGCCTCCCTTTTTCCGGTGGGTTTACAGATGGCTCAGCACATAGTCCCGGGCCATCCGGTCGCAGTCATACACGTCCTTCAGGGTATAGGTGCCGCCGTAGGTATCGCTGTCCACCACCGCTTCCACCAGACGGCCAATATCTAGAAAGCCGATCTTATCTTCCAAAAACAGCCGCACGGCCTCCTCGTTGGCGCCGTTGGCCGCGCAGGGGCCCAGGCCCCCCTTGGCGATGGCCTTTTTGCAGGCGGCCAGGCAGCGGAAGGTCTCCTCGTCGGCCACGTCGAAGGTCAGGGTCTTGAGGGCAGCAAAATCCAATTCGCCCACCGGGCTGGGCAGACGGTCCGGCCAGGTGAGGGCGTACTGGATGGGGATGCGCATATCCGGCAGGCCCAGCTGGGCCAGCACCGAGTTATCGCTGAACTGCACCATGGAATGGATGATGCTCTGGCGCTGCACCACGATCTGGATCTTCTCCGGCGGCAGGCCGAAGAGCCAGACCGCCTCGATCAGCTCCAGCCCCTTGTTCATCAGGGTGGCGGAGTCGATGGTGATCTTGGCGCCCATGTTCCAGTTGGGGTGCTTGAGGGCATCGGCCCGGGTCTTGCCGGCCAGCTCCTCCTTTTTCATCCCGAAGAAGGGCCCGCCCGAGGCGGTGAGGAGGATTTTGGTGAGGGTCTTGGCCGAGTGGGCGTCCTGCAGGCACTGGAAGATGGCGGAATGCTCACTGTCCACCGGCAGCAGCTTTACCCCGGCAGCCTTGACCGCCTGGGTGACCAGATGCCCGCCGGTGACCAGACTCTCCTTGTTGGCCAGGGCCACGTCGGTGCCGCTTTCCAGGGCGGCCAGGGTGGCGGGAAGCCCCGCGATGCCCACCACCGCGTTGAGCACCACATCCGCCTCGCCCAGGCCGGCCAACTGGCGCAGGCCCTCGGGCCCCCGCAGAAGCCGGGGCGGGTTTTCAAAGCCGGCCAGTTCCCGCTCTACCCGGTCGGCGGCAGCCTCATCCACCACCGCCGCATAGCGGGGATGGAACTCCCGGATCTGCTCCAGCAGCTTTTCGGCACGGGAATGGGCAGCCAGGCCCACCACTTCATAGCCTTGCATCCGGGCCACATCCAGGCTCTGGGTGCCGATGGAACCGGTGGAGCCCAGCAGAATGATCTTTTTAGCCATATGATACGCTCCTTTTTCCCTGCCCGGGGTATTTTGCCCACCCAAAGAGGGGCGGCAAAAACCGGCCCGGGCGGCAGTACGCCCCTTTACTTGCGCAGGGCGTAGAACACCGAGGTGACGCAGCTGGTCACAAAGGGGGCGATGAACATGACACTGTCGAACCGGTCCAGGATGCCCCCATGCCCCGGGAAGATGGTACCGTAATCCTTAATGCCGCACTGACGCTTGACCGCCGAGGCGAACAGATCCCCCAGAATGCCCAGCACCGAGGAGAAGGCCGCCAGGATGGCCAGCAGGAAATAGAGCTCGGGGCCGATGGAACCGGCGGTAAAGGCCTCCACCCGGTTGGCGATATCCCCGTATACGGCGGTGAGGGCCAGGGCCAGGATCACCGAACCCAGCACCCCGCCCACGGCGCCCTCCACCGTCTTGTGGGGGCTTACCTCCGGGGCCAGCTTGTGCTTGCCCAGGGCCCGGCCGGTAAAGTAGGCCGCCGAATCCCCGCCCCAGGCGATGCAGAGCACCAGCAATACGAAATACACCGCGTCGCTGTGGTACTCGGCAGCGGGCAGCACCCGCTTGAGCTCCACCAGGGAATAAAAACAGAGTTCGATGACGGCGTTGAAAAGCAAAAAGCCGCCCAGTTTTTCCACCGACAGCGTCCGATGGTTTTTGATGACGCAGAGGCAGTAATACAGCGCCAGGCAGAAGGACAGGGGCAGGATGGCCTGCCGGGCTGCCCCCGCGTGGCCGAACATCACCACCAGGGTAAAGGGGATGGCGGGCAGGTACAGGTACAGATCCTTTTTGCGGAAACCGAAGGCCTCGTATGCCTCATGCACGGCCACCAGACAGATCAGCGCCACCGCCACATCAAAAACGGCGGTATTGAAATTGATCAGCACAACGGCAAGCACCGCCAGGCCGACGATGGAAGTCAGTATGCGGGTTTTCAATGGAATTTCCTCACTTTTGTTACTCCCGGCTCAGAGCCCGCCGAAGCGGCGGGAACGCCGGTTGAATTCTTCAATGGCCAGATCCAGATCGTGCCGGGTGAAATCCGGCCACAAGACGTCCATTTCCACCATTTCGGAATAAGCTGCCTGCCAGAGCATGAAGTTGGACAGCCGTTTTTCCCCGCTGGGCCGCAGGATAAAATCCGGGTCCTTCTGGCCGCGGGTATACATGGCAGCCGAGAGGGCCGCCTCGTCGATCTGCTCCGGGCTCATCTCGCCCCGCTGCACCTTTTCGGCCAGCAGTCTTGCCGCACGCACGATCTCGGGCCGGCCGCCGTAGTTGACGGCGATGTTCAGGGTCATCCCGGTATTATTTTGGGTCTTTCCCTCGATTTCATCCATCAGGGACTGATAGCGGGGCTCCAGCGCCGTGCGGTCGCCCATAAAGACCACCCGGTTGTTTTCTTTCTGGTAATCAAAGGCCTTGTGCAGGTATTCGCCGAACAGTTTCATGATGGCGCTTACCTCTTCGAAGGGGCGCTTCCAGTTTTCGGTGGAGAAGGCGTAGAAAAAGACGCTTTCCACCCCCAGCTCGTTGCAGTAGCGGGTGATATCCTGGAATACCTCGGCCCCCCGCTTGTGGCCCGCGGTGCGGGGCAGCCCCCGCTGTTTTGCCCAGCGGCCGTTGCCGTCCATAATAATACCTATGCTCAGGCCCTGGGCAAAATGTTCTTTATCCGCCATTGCGGTTTTTCCTCCTGTGGAAACCCCGTGCCGCGCAGCCAGAGCGCGGCACGGGGCTCGTGGGTCCGGATCTTCCGGGCAAAGGCCAGAACCCTTGCTCAGATCTCCATGATTTCCTTTTCTTTCTCGGCGCAGATCTTGTCCACCTGCTTGATGTACTTGTCGGTGGCCTTCTGCATGGCCTCTTCTTCGGTCTTCAGGTCGTCCTCGGTGAGCTCGCCGGCCTTCTTCTTGGCTTTGAACTTATCCAGGGCGTCACGCCGCACATTGCGGATGGCCACCTTGGATTCCTCGCCCATCTTGAGCATATCCTTCTTGAGCTGCTTGCGGCGTTCCTCGGTGGGGGCGGGGAAAACCAGCCGCAGCACCCGGCCGTCGTTGGTGGGGTTGATGCCCACATCGCTGCTCAGGATGGCCTTCTCGATGGCACGCACCAGAGAGCTGTCCCAGGGGGTAATGGTGAGGACCCGAGCCTCGGCCACGGCCACGGCTGCCACCTGGTTGATGGGGGTGGGGGTGCCATAGTAGTCTACAGTGACCTTGTCCAGCACCGCGGGGTTGGCCCGCCCGGCACGGATGGCCGCCAGATCCTTTTCCAGGTGGCGGAGGGTGCTTTCCATTTTATCCTCGTAGGGTTTGGTGTTGGCGCTCATAATCATTACTCCTTTTCAAACAGTTTTGGGGAAAAGCCGGGCCCATGCCCCGGCGATATCTTATTCTTTTACCAGGGTGCCCACCGCATCGCCCCGCACGGCGCGGGCGATATTTTCGGGCTGGCCCAGATCAAACACCAGCACCGGCAGGCCATTGTCCCGGCAGAGGCTGGCGGCGGTGCCGTCCATCACGGCCAGGCGATCTTCCAGCACCCGGGTGAAGGTGAGGGTGTCGTAGCGCACCGCGTCCGGGTACTTGTGGGGGTCCTTGTCATATACGCCATCCACCATGGTGGCCTTGAACATGGCGTCGGCGCCGATCTCCAGCGCCCGCAGGGCCGAGGCCGTATCGGTGGAGAAGAAGGGGTTGCCGGTGCCGCCGCCGAAGAGGACCACCTGGCCCGCCTCCAGGGCTTTCACCGCCTCATCCCGCACAAAGGGGGCCGCCACCTGGGGCATGGCCATGGCGGTCTGCACCGTGCTTTCCACCCCCAGCTGCCGCAGCATATCCGAAACGGCCAGGCAGTTCATCACCGTGGCCAGCATGCCGATCTTATCGGCGCAGGTGCGCTCCATATCGCCGCTGGAACGGCCACGCCAGAAGTTGCCGCCCCCGACCACAATGCCCACCTGGGCGCCCAGGTCCCGGGCCTGTTTGACTCCTTCGCAGATGGAGCGCATGACATTTTCGTCAAAACCGGAGCCCTTCTCGCCGGCAAGCGCCTCGCCGCTCAGCTTTAACAGGATCCGATGGTATTTGATATTCATCCCTTATTTCACCGCCTGACAGTTTCATTGTTAAGCTTTATTTTACAATAAAACCAGGTGGATGTAAACCACAAAAAGCGCGCCCCCGGGAGAATGTCCCCAAAGGCGCGCTTTTCAAGGTTTTGCGGATGGCATGGCCTTACAGCCGGCCGAAGATCCGCTCCATTTCCCGGCGAAGGCGCAGGCTGCGGCGCTTGTTTTTAAAGGCGCTTTCGTCCGCCGAGCAGAGCCTGGCCCCCGCAGCCGGGGCGCAGGGCGCCCAGAGGGCGAAGCCGGCGTTTTCCTGCCCTTGGGCCGCTTCCAACCGCCAGCCCATGGCACGGCAGAACTCCCCTGCCAGCACAAGGCCCGCCTTCTGACCGGCAAAGCCCTCGGCCAGGGGCCCTTCCCCCAAAATCGCCCGGCCCGGGCCCTGCCAGGGCCTGAGATCCCGCAGGCTCAGGGCGGCCTCCTCCCCTTCCAGGGAAAGGCTCAGGCGAAGGGAACCCCGGCCCATGCCCGCCGTTACCAGGGAGCCGATGAGCCAGACCAGCACCCGCTCGGAAAGGGCCGGGTCACCCCGGACCCAGAGTTCTTCCGGGGCTTTCACCTCCAGGCTCACCCCTTCCCGCCGGGCGTAAGGGGTGATGACCCCGGCCAGGCTTCGCAGTTGGGCGGCCAGGTCCATCTCGGTAAGGGCCAGCCCTTCCTGCCGGCAGAGGGAAAGATCCCGCATATTGCCGGCGTACTGGTTGAGCACCACCAGGCTGTCATAGGCGGCGTCCAGCAGCTGCAGGGCCTTGCTGCTCAGGGGTTCGGGCTGTTTTTCCATCACCAGCTTCAGCAGGCTGATGGCGTTCATGGCGTTATTCAAAGGCGGATACAGGTCCTCGGTGAGCAAGCCGTACAGCTGCGCCTCACTCAGGTTCTGCCCGCTCAGCAATTTTTCCAGGGGCGTACGTTCCTCCATTTATTCTCCATTCTTCCTTTGCGATCTGCATGGCAAGGCGGCGCAGGAACCGGCCGTTGGATACATTGCCCCGCTCGTCCATATAGGGGCGCATCTTCTCCGGCTGTTCCTGGGCAAGATGCTGCACCGTGCGCCGAATGCCGCTTTCCACCGCGGCTGGCCGCACATTCTCCTTGCGCCCTACCTCCTGATAAACGGCGCTCACCAGCTTGCAGTCCATCTGATGAAAGAGAAGGACTTCCACCGCCAGCACCAGGTACCGGCCGCCCACATCCTCGCTCATCAGCCCGTTGCGGCGAAGATAGGCCCGGATCTGCCCTTCCCCGGGCGTGGGCAGCACCCGTTCCCGGCAGAGCAGCTGGGCTGCCCGGCGGAAGATCTCCCCCGCGTCGGCGGGCTGGGGCATACAGTAATAGGCCCCGGCGGCATAAAGCTGGCTTTCCAGCCCCGGCCGGAGGGCAGGCAAAAGCACCATCACCCGGGGCCTGCGGGGCGCCGGCAGGGCCTTTAAACGTTCCAACAGACCGAAGGCGTCGGTATCCCGCACCGAAAGGCTGGTGATGAGCATATCACAGCTCTGGGCCCCGCGGCTGGCCAGCATCTCCCGCACCGAAGTAAAGCTGCCTCGAATCTCCATGGGCAACCCTTCCATAGCGTTCAGCTGCTGGCGCAGCAGGCTCAGACGGGAAAGCCGGCCATCCAGCAGGATCAGTTTCCACATCTCAGAGCCCCTTTCCCGGCGGCTCCTGACCCGGCAGGCAGTCCTCGTTCATATACAGCTCCAGCGACTGGGTCAGGATCTCTTTCCAGTTGGCCAGCAGCACCGCGTTTTCGTACAGAAAACGCACCAGCTGCGCCGCGCATTCTTCGCCCAAGCCCCGCAGACAGAGCTCTTCCCTTTCGGCCCGATCGCCGCTGCAGCTCAGCACAAAACGGGTCTGCCCGCCGGGGCCCTTTTCCGCTTCATAACAGAGCTGGCACGCTTTTTGCAGGGGAAGGATCTCTGAAAAATCGCGTTTGAAGCTGCATATTTTCGACACAAAAAACGCTCCTTTTCCGTTTTTATGTAAGCCAGTCTCATTGTAGCGTAGATATCGGGCCGTTTCAACCAGATTCTTCCATTATTTTTCGTCGTCTTTTCGCCGCCGGGCCGTCGCCCGGGCCCCGGCTTCCTTTACGGCAGCTGAGCGAAATCCAGGGCAAAATCCGGCCCTTCCAGGGGCGCGCCCTCCCCCAGCAGATAGCGATAAGCCTCTACCATCAGGTCCAGGCGAGGGGTGGGCACCCCGTATTTTTTGCCCAGACGGCTCACTGCCCCATACCCATAGGGCACATCCTCGGTGAGGAAGCGATGGTAGGGGGTCTTGGGCAGCTTCACATGCTGCAGGCTGGGGTTATTCAGGGCCAGCTCTTTCAGATTATCGTACTTGACCTCCCAGACATCGTTCATCAGTTCCAGGATGGTGCGGGGCTCGGCCCCCACCTCCCGGCTTACCTGGCAGCGCTCGGCATCGGCAGCCATGACGAAATCCAGCAGCAGCGGAGGCAGGCATTCCCCGTAGAACTGGGCATCCTCCCCGTTGGCCATCCGGGTGATGTTGAAGATGCAGAAGGGCACATGCACCGGGGGATTGGTGTTGTTCATGGAGGTATCCAGCACGCTGGCCACCGGGTAAAATTCCGGGAAGGCCTGGCGCAGCTCCCGCACTACCCCGGGGGCTGCCGCCCGGGGAATGGTGGCAAAGCTCATTTTCTTTTTGGAATGGCCCATCACGGTGGTGGCCGGACGGTGCAGCACCGGCGAAACCGCCAGGTTGCCGCTGGTCTCCCCGATGATCACCCCTTTTTCCCGGACCTCCTGTTCCAGAACCGTATAGAACTCATAGGCGCCCCAGTTGCCGGTGAGGATGATGATCCGCTGTTCCGGCTGCAGAAGGCCCCGCAGGCTCTGGGCCAGGGGCTTGTGGCCCGCCGCCGTGGTGGTGACCACCAAAAATCGGGCTCCCTCCACCGCTTCGGCCAGATCGGTGGTGGCCCTGACCCGGAAATTCCCGTTGAGGGTGCCGGTGACCGTGATGCCGAACCGGTTTACGTCCTCCGCTTTGGCGGCGTCCCGGGTATAGCCGATGACCTCATACCCCCGGGCCGTGAGCAGGGCCGCGGTGTTGTGGCCGATCTTGCCCAGGCCGAGAACCGCGATCTTCATGGTTTTCGCTCCTCTTCCGTTCCGGGCGTGGCCCGGCTTTGTTTTTTTCATTATACCTCTTTCCCGGGCGCAAAAAAAGCCGGCAGCCGCTTTTTTTAAGCGTCCGCCGGCTTTTCCCGTTTTTTTGTTCAGGCAAACCACAGCTCCATGGGATACTTGAAGGTGCGGTAATTCTGCATGGTGTACTCATAGGCGTATTCCCGTATCAGGGTACCCGACGAATCATATTCGCCGAACACCATGGCCACGCCGCTGTTCACCACCCAGTTTTCCCCGCTGACGCTGGCATTGGAGACAATGCTGGAATAGGGCACGTCAAAGGATCCCTCCAGGGAGAAGGCGCGCTGGTTTTCGTCGATGCGGTAGATATAAACCTGGCTGCTTTCGCTGCCCGAGGAATACAGCCCGGTGCCCATGCTGGGGTCCACCTCCAGGGTGAAATCCCGGCTGTTCAGGGACCAATAGTTGTTATTAAAGAAGGAAAGATAGTAGACCCCTTCCTCCTCGCCGGAGCCATAGTGTTCCACACAGTGCTGGCCGTACTGGGGCAGGAACTCCCCTGCCTGGGTCAGGCAGTCCTGGGCATAAGGGGTATCCTGCCAGAAGCGGTCATCCCCCGCGATCCACTCCAGCTGGGGATCCCCGTGCAGCTCGGTGAGTTTTGAGCAGTTCTGTCGGCAGCCCCAGATCATGCTGGAACACGGCAGCAACTTGCGCAACACCATGGATCAGATCTTTGCCCAGCGGGATGTTATCCCCCAGATTGTTCTTGAGGTACGGGAATGCAACGCCGCCCTCCAATATGTGGGCCTTGGGTTCGGGGTATCGGTGCTGCCCTATGTACCGGCCATGGAGTCGGATAAGGTGGCCGTGCTGCCCATTGCCGACTAGGAACGGGAGTTCATCCGCACCGTCTACCTGCTCAGCCATAAAAACCACCCTATCTCCCCTGCCGCCAAGGCCGTGCGGGACTATATCGTCCAGCATTTTTCGGTGCAGGAAGAAGAACCGGCCTCCCGGCCCGGCCGCTGAGCCAAAACTGAAAACCAAAAGCCCCCGGCGCAAAAATCGCGCCGGAGGCTTTGATCTCGCATGTAGGCAGGCGCCTGTCAAAAAGCCTGCTCAGCTCTCTGTCACCTGAATGGAAAGCTGGTATTCCTTCCCGTTCAGGGAAATACGATAATGGTTTTCCCTGCTCTTTTTCTCGGGCAGGGGCCCGTTCAGTTTCTGCTCCAGCTCCTCCAGCCGGGCCTGCTGCTCCCGCCAGGCCTGATGGGCCTGGGCCAACGAAACCGCCTGGAAGCGTATGATATCCCCCGGGCGGGCCTGGCCGATGACCGGCAGATCGGCGGAGATCACCGCGGCGATCTTGGTATATCCGCCCACCGTCTGGCGCTCGGCCAGCATGATGATGGGCAGGCCGGAGGTGGGCACCTGGATGGCCCCCGTGACCATGCCGTCCGAGATGATGTTGCCGTCCCCCTTGTGCTGGATCACCGGCCCGTCCAGCCGGCAGCCCATCCGGTCAAAGTCATTGGTGACGGTATAGGGCTGGCTCAGGAAGGTCTCAATGCCCTGGGCAGTAAACGCGTCCTCCTGGGGGCCCAGGATCACCCGCAGCACCCGCTCCTTCCCCCGGGCTTCAAGGGGCTCGGCCCGGCGCTGTTCCATCCGGGGAAGGCTGCTTCTGGGGGAAGAAAATCCGACCCTGTCCCCCTTGGCCAGCTTGCGGCCCTGCAGGCCGCCCATCTTGTTCTGCACACCGGTGGCCCGGCTGCCCATGACCACCGGAACTTCCAGCCCACCCGCAAAGGCCAGGTAGGTCCGGCAGCCGGTGCGGGCAGCGCCCAGCCGCAGCACCGAGCCCGCTTTTACCAGGACCGCGCAGTTCATGGGCAGGGGCTGCCCGTCCAGCTGAGGCGCCATATCCCCGCCGGTGATGGCGATCACATTTTCCTGCTCAAAGCGCAGGGCCGGCCCCAGCAGGGTGACCTCCAAAGCGCTTGCGTCCCGGGGATTGCCCACCAGGATATTGGCCGTCTGGAAAGAAACACGATCCATGGGGCCGGAGGGCGAAACGCCGAACTGTTCGTACCCGAATCTTCCCCCGTCCTGCACCGTGGTCAGAACGCCGGGATTTTCTACCAAAATGCCCATGATCAGCCCTCCTTCTCGTAGGTTCTGGGCTGATAGCAGCCCAGCTCCACCTGCCTCTTGATATCCAGGAATTCCGCCTTATCCACCGGGATATGGCGGATCCATTGCCCGGCTTTCAGCAAGAAGGGATTGTCTTTGCGGTAGTCACAGGCCAACAGGGGGGTGGTGCCGATGATATTCCAGCCGCAGGGCTGCTCGAAGGGGATGATATCGCTCAGCCCCAGCTGCACCACTATGCTCCCGGCCGGGATCTTCACCCGGGGCGTTTCCCGGCGCTTGAAGGAAAAGGGATTCTCAAACCGGGCCGTGTAGGGATGCCCGGGGGCAAAGCCCAGCATATACACATAGTAGTCGCTCTGGCTGTGGATGCGGATGATCTCTTCCTCGGTTTTGCCCTCGATGCGGGCGATCTCTTCCAGATCCAGGGCGTACTCCCCCTCGTACAGCACCGGGATCTCGGTGACGATCGCTTTGGGCAATGCGGAAAGATCCAGGTGCCGCACACTCTGGTCGATCGCTTCCTTCAGCTGTTCCGGGTCTGCTTTGAGGGGATCGTAATGCAGTAGCAGAGACCGGTATGTGGGCACCATCTCGCCCACGCCGAAAAGCCGCTGTTCTTCCAGCGCCCGCTTGAGTGCCACCACCTTCCGGTTCACTTCTATACTGATCTTGTTTTCGAATTCCACCAGCAGCGCCTGGTCCCCCACATCGTGCAAGGTATAGGTATCCATCGAATTTTCCTCCGCTGATCCGCCGGCCCTGAGCCCAGGCCGGCCGGGATGATGTATAAATGGATAAACCCGCCCCAAACAGGGCGCCGCGCAGGCAGCCGGCACCGGCGGCCGGGCAAAAGGCTTTTGGCGCTGTTGCCCAATTTTATTTATCCATCTCCTTTAAATTAAGGATAACATCCCTAAAATAATCCTACAAATAAATATTCGTACCATCTTTTATTTGTTTTTTCTATATTTCGGAGCAAATCCCCGGGAAAAACCCGGGGAGGAAGAATTCGAGCCCTTTTTATTCTTTTTTTATATATTTTATATATTGATTTTACAAATATAAGTCCCCTGCGCTATAATGAACGCAGAAAAAGGCGGGGCGCGGCTGTACGGCTCCGCACAGAACACCCGGACAGACACGAAAGGAGACTTCGGTATGTTTGACACCGCCCAGCGCATGGAAATGCTTCCCTTTTCCGGCATCCGCGTTATGATGGAAAAAGCCACCCAGATGCAGAATCAGGGTGAGGACGTGATCCATATGGAGATCGGCCGGCCTGATTTCGATACGCCCCAGGTCATCAAGGAAGCCGCTTACGACAGCATCCGCCGGGGCAATGTATTCTACACCTCCAACTACGGCACCCCTCAGCTGCGCAAGGCCATTGCCGAAAAGCTCAAGAGGGATAACGGCATTGATTACACCCCCGATGAGATCCTGGTGACCATCGGCGTGGGCGAGGGCACCTACGCAGCCGTGGCCGCTTTCCTGAACCCCGGCGAGGAGGTTCTGGTACCCGACCCCATCTGGCTGAACTACATCCATGTTCCCAACTTCTTCGGTGCCGTGCCTGTGAGCTATAAGCTGCGGGAAGAGAACGACTTCCAGATCGACCTGAAAGAGCTGGAAAACCTGATCACCGACAAGACCCGGATGCTGGTCATCAACACCCCGGGCAACCCCACCGGCGTGGTGCAGTCCCGTGAGACCCTGGAAGGCCTGGCCCAGATCGCCATCCGCCACAACCTGATTGTGGTGGCGGACGAGATCTACGAAAAGCTGGTATACGGCGATGCCAAGCATATCAGCATCGCTTCCCTGCCCGGCATGAAGGAGCGCACCATCACCCTGAACGGCTTCTCCAAGTGCTATTCCATGACCGGCTGGCGGCTGGGTTACGCTGCTGCCCCGGTGGAGTTCATCAAGGCCATGGTCCGGGTGCATCAGTACATCAACACCTGCGCTTCCTCCTTTGTGCAGGAAGCGGGCATCACCGCCCTGGAAAAGGCCGAGCCGGACGTACAGGCCATGGTAAAGGAATACGCCCGCCGCAGAGACTACATGGTGTCTGCCATCAACAGCATGGACGGCGTGAGCTGCAAGACCCCCGGCGGCGCTTTCTATGTATTCATGAACATCAAATCCTTCGGCATGTCCTCCGCCGATATGGCCAATTACCTGCTGGAAGAGGCCAAGATCGCCTCGGTGCCCGGTTCCGCCTTCGGTTCCCAGGGCGAGGGCTATATCCGCTTCTCCTACGCCTGCAGCTATGAGCGGATCGTGGAAGGCATGGACCGGATGCGCAAGGCCCTGGCCAAGCTGCCCCGGAAGGGTTAATAGCGCTGCCAGACCTGCCCGATGTGCAGATCGAATTTCAGGCCGTGGAGATAGTCCTCCAGCTTTTCCTCAAAATAATCCAGCGCGGGCTGGGTGGCCGCAAGGGGAAAACGGTGCTTGATCTTATAGCACTGGCGGTTGGGAGGGCTGTTCTCCAGCCGGCTGACATACAGGCTGTGGGTGCCGTACAGTTCGTGGATCACCGATTCGGGGGCGATCATCCAGTATTGCTCCTTGGGGCTCCACAGCTTGGAGATCACCGCAATGGTATCGGTGGACACACAGGGCCTGGCATAGTTGGTCAGCCACTGGTCGTGCCAGATCTGATAGGGATCATCCCATTTCAGGAACAGTTCCTTGGCAGGGTCCAGCTCATCGGTGTGAACCAGAGGCTTGGCCACCGCCGGGTTTGAGGACTGGACCAGATACATCTGCTCTTCAAACACACACTCACAGGTGATGTTTTTGTAATAGAGCTGGTAGTACACAAAGGCCAGATCAATATCGTGGGCATCCAGGATGCCGTACAGCTCGGCGGACTGATGGGTGCGGATGCTCAAATCCAGCACCGAATCCCCCCGAATGAGCTGCCGGTAAAAAGGCGACAGCAGCGCCACGTTGACGCTGTCGGTACAGCCGATGGTCAGCAGCCTGCGCTCCTGCCTTTGCTGGAGCAGGCGGGTCTCCTTCCAAAGGGAGAGCATCCGCTCGGCAATGGGGATAAAATCCAGCCCCGCCTGGGTCAGCTCGATCTGCTTGAAGCCCTTGTTGCGCACGATCAGGGAGCAGTTCAGCTCCTTTTCCAGCAGCTTGAGCCGGTGGCTCATGGTTGGCTGGGAAAGGAACAGCGCCTCCGCTGATTTGGAAATACTTTTTGTGCTGACGATGGAAAGAAACATTTCCACATCGGTCAGGTCCATATCCAAGTCCCCCTTTATCCCCTGCTTGTATATCCCATATTTCTTTTACTCTACCATAGATCCCGTTTGATTTTCAATTCCATTCCATTATATCAACCAAGAAAGAAGGAGCTTTATCAGGTCCGTTGGATGCAGAATCAAAACCCATATCGACCGCCCCGACCGCAGCCTGGTGGAGGCTTTCCGCGGCATTCCCGTTGCCAACATCGATGACTGCATGAACCGCCTTTCCTCGGTGCAGGCGGATCTGTGCCCCATGAACTCTTCTCCCCTGCTGGGCACCGCCTTCACGGTGAAATGCCCCGCCGGCGACAACCTCATGTTCCACAAGGCCCTGGATCTAGCCCAGCCCGGCGACGTGCTGGTGATCGCTGCCGGCGGCAGCATGAGCCGCGCTTTGTGCGGTGAGATCATGGCCACCTACGCCCGCAGCCGCGGCATTGCAGGCTTTATCATTGACGGCTGCGTCCGTGACCGGGATGAACTGGCCCAGTTCACCGATTTCCCGGTGTACGCCAAGGGCGTGATCCCCAACGGCCCCTACAAGAACGGCCCCGGCGAGATCAACTTTCCCGTGAGCGTGGGCGGTCAGGTCATCTGCCCGGGTGATATCCTGGTGGGCGACGGGGACAGCATCCTGGTCATCAAGCCGGAGGATGCCGCCGAGCTGGCCAAGGCTGCTGCCGCCGTCAAGACCAAGGAAGAGGGCCAGCTGGCCGCCATCAATGCGGGCAAGGGCTTCCCCCGCCCCTTTGTGGACCAGATCCTGGAGCAGATCGGCGTGGAATACGTGGACTGAATATCAGCAGAGACTGCCCGATAATAAAAAGGGGCCGGCGTAAAGCCGGCCCCTCTTTTTGTTTTTGTCGGGCGGTTTTTATGTTTCTTTGCTTTTCTGGGCAGCAGAAAACGGCAGGCAGACGGTCAGCTCAAACTCTCCTGACCCGGCCCGGGCTTCCAGGGTGCCCCGGTACCGCTCCGCGATCTCCCGCATGCCGGGCAGGCCCAGGCCATGGCCGGCCGGGTCCCCTCCCGCTCCATCTCCTCCGTTTTGGCGGAAAGGACGGCGTTAACCGTCTCGTTCTCGCACAGCCGCTGGCTACCGGCCAGGGCGGGGGATTCCCCCAGCTCCTTCAGATAGGCCCGGGCCGCCTCCCACCGTTCCCCTTCCATCAGGCCGCCCAGCACGGCCAGGTGGCTGCGCAGGTCATGGCGCAGCCGGCGAAGCTGGGTCTGCTGGCTGCGCAGGCTTTGGTAATAGGCCTCCCGCAGGCCGGCCAGCTGGGCGCTGCGCTCCAGCTGTTCATGGTCGGCCAGGATGGAGACGGCCCGCAGCAGCTGGTTCAGGGGCCCCAGTGTGCCCAGCAGTTCCAGGTAGGTATCCAGCACGGCGCTGACCGAGATGATGAGGGAGAAAAAGATGGCGGTGAGCGCCAGCCGCCCCGCCCGGCTGCCCTGGCTGCAGAGCAGCCCCAGAACAAAGAACACCGGCAGGGCATAGAGCATGTTGGGGTCCCCCACCCAGATGACCGTGATGCTGGTGACGCTCAGGGCTAAAAAACCAGAGAGCCCGCCACAGCCGCCCGGGCCGCACCGGGAGCAGCCGAGCCCAGAGCCGGAAAAGGACCGCCCCGTTCAGGGCCGCGGAAAAAAGCCAGAGCCCGCTTTCCCCCATAAGGGCCAGGGCCCGCATCCCCTCGCCTTCCATCATTCCTCCCCCAGTTCCGCCCGGGTAAGGGCCAGGAGGGCGGCCGAGCGGCAGGAACGGCTGACCGGCAGGCGGATTTCCCCCCGCAGCACCACTTCCCCGCCTTCCAGCCGGTCCACCGAGTAGCCCTCGAACAACTGTTCCTCATGGCCGGTGACAAATACCAGCTGGAGCCCCTCATCCCCGGCACGCAGCCGGCGGGCGGTCTCCATGCCGTCCAGCCGGCGCATCTCCAGATCCAGAAAGATAAGGTCCAGCTCCCCCGCGTGGTTTTTGTACCACTGCAGCAGAGTCTAGCCGGAGGAAAACTCCCAGAAGCCTCCCTCCTGCCCCAGGGCTTCCAGCGCCCGTTCCAGCTGGCCCCGCAGCACCAGGCGCGCGTCCGCCAGATCGTCGCAGATCCCGATCCGCAGCAATCTTCTCCCTCCCCCTGTTTTTTGCTCATTGTACCACAGCCCGCTTTTTCCGCCAAACCAAACTTGACGGAAAAGCTGCCGAAGATGACAGGCCGGCCTCCGGCGATGCCAAATTTGACCCAAACCCTGCCGTTTGGGACAGCCCCGTTTGCGCCGGGGCCGGCCGGCCCTTATCCTGAAGCTATCCCGAGAAGATACGGGAAAGAAAGGAACGTGACAAGATGCTGTGCGTACAAGATCTGCGCAAATCCTACCGGGTGGGCAAAGCAGACTGCCCGGTGCTGCGGGGCGTCTGCCTGCAGGTGAAAAGGGCTCCTTTGTGGCCGTGATGGGCCCTTCCGGTTCCGGCAAGACCACCCTGCTCAACTGTATTTCCTGCTACATCCCCATAGACAGCGGGAGCATCACCCTGAACGGCCGGGAACTGGCCTGCCTGGATGAGGAGGAACTGGCCCGGGTGCGCAACCGGCAGCGGGGGTTTGTTTTCCAGGATTTTCTTTTGCTGGACGGGCTGACCGTGCGCCAGAACATCCTGCTGCCGGCCATCCGGGATATGAACAGGGAGTGACGCCATGAAAGATTTTTCTGATGTGTCCCGGGCCCTGCGCCGCAAAACAGGGGGCGCTACGCCCTTTTGGCAGGGTGCAGCTTCTTCTCGGTGCTGCTGATCACTGCCTATGCCTGCATGATGCGCTCCCCCACCATCCTTTCCGTCCTGCCGGAGGGGGGCGATTCCCGCAAGCAGGTGATGATGATATTCGTTCTGGCGGCGGTGGGCTGCGGGGTGTTCACCGCCTATGCCGCCGGCCTGTTTTTTAGGCAGAAATCCCGGGAGACCGGCGTTTTCCTGGCTTTGGGGGCCGCCCGCCGCCGGATCTGGGCCGAGATGGGCCGTGAACTTTCCCTTCCAGCTCTCCTTTCCTGCGCCGCGGGGCTCCTTCTGGGCGGGCCCCTGGCCTGGGGGATCTGGCAGCTGTTCCGGGCCTTTCTGGTGGATTCCCAGGAAATGCCCCTGACCTTTGCGCCCCGGGCCTATCTGCTGCCCCTGGCCTTTTTCCTCTATCTCCTGGTCATGCTGCTGGCCCCGGGGGCCCGGGCCATCCAGGGCACCAACATCCTGGAGATCATCCAGGAATCCCACTGGTCGGAGCCCATCCGGGAGGTAAAGGCCTGGTACGGCAGGGCAGGCATTGCCCTGACGGGCCTGGGCGCTTTTGCCGGCTACCTGGCTCCGGGCTTTTTCATCCGGGCCCTGCACTGGTATCCTCCCGCCCTGGTGAGCGGCCTTTTTTATCTGCCCGCCCTGGCCGGCCAGTACGGCATGGAGATCACCTCCTGGGCCCAGGCCCAGGCCGACTGCCTGGGGGGCGACGGCATGGTCTCGGTGGAAAAGGACAACGGGGCCCTGGGCACCACCTACACCACCGAATACCGGGCCGTGGCCTCCGGCTCCACCTTCTTTTCCGAGTCCTCCTGGAACGCCCTCACCGGCCAGAAGGTAGACCTTGCCCCCGGCACCTGCGCCAATGTGCTGGACGACGAGGGGGGCGGCGGGTGCCGGAGCGGGGGCGATGTGACCCGGGTCACCAACATGGTCACCGGCCGGAGCCTGACGGTGGCCCCGGCCCGCCCCCTGCGCTTTACCATGCTGCTGGGCTGCTATGTTCTGTACGATGCGGATTACGCCTTCATCACCGCCGGGCTCCCCGATTTCTGGCGGGAGACCTATGTATGCTTTAATGTGGCCGACCCGGATGCCAGCTACCCCTTTGCCGATGCCCTCTTCAACCGGATCGTGGACTGCTCCAGCCCCGAGGTGGAGGTGTTCGACGCCTGGGACCCGGTGTGCCGCCAGCTGCAGATCCAGGAAACCGGCCGCTACAACTACGACAGCCGGGTATACCTGAAAAGCCACGATCTGCCGGTGATGGACTATGCCCGGCGGGATTCTTCGGATTTCCGGAACTACTGGCTCTACATGCCCCAGTTCCGGGTCCTGGATCAAAACGATTTTATCACCACCATGGCCGTTTTTCTCATGCTGTTCATCTTTATTGCCCTGATCTGCTTTGGGGCGGTGCTGGTCATCGCCTTTACCCGGTGCATGACCCTGGCCCTCACTAATGCCCAGGTCTATGAGGATCTGCGCCGGCTGGGCGCGCCCGGCCGCTACCTGTACCGGTCGATAAAGGGGCAGGTATCCCGGGTGTTTCTGGCGCCTTCCCTCCTGGGCATGGCCCTCATCAGCGGGTTTTATCTGCTCATTCTGTATTTCAATGATGGCCGCCTTACCCTGGACGAACTGGCCGGCCTGGGCTCCTGCGCCCTGGTCATGGGAGGCCTGGCGGCCCTGCTCTTTCTCTTTTATCGGTTTACCCTGGCCCGGGTATGCCGCTGCCTGAAGGTGCGCCCGGCAGGAAAGGGCCTTTAAGCCGCTCGGTTTCGGGTGACCGGCAAAACAAAAGTCCTTGAAAGCTTTGCTTTAACAGCGATAAGGAACGAATTCAACCTTATTACTGTTAGCTGACAGTTTCAGGTGTGCAGAACAGAAGCAAAAAAGCGAAGGCATTCTGGGTGCCTTCGCTTTTTGCTTCAATTTTTTGTTATTCCGCTCTACCGCGCAGACAGTTATTCCGGAACTGTATCCCTGATCGCAGTGGTTATACATGCCTGGCATCAGGAAAAGGCGACCTGACCGGTAAATGTCATGATCCCGAAAAACAGCAGGATTAAAGCTCCGAAGAAGAACAGGAATCCGCCCAGGACAGGTTTTCGGGGGCGGTTTTCCGTAATGTGGTCGGGCCGATCGGGATCGTAATAGCCAACCACCTGCCGCCCGAGATCCCGCTTGCTGGAAAGGGCCTGACGGCTTGCGTACTGATAGGTCCTGCCA